>ERZ1034984.31-NODE-31-length-140282-cov-8.335278_pt1 | contig 140282 bp, 139 predicted proteins | sample MGYA00520589_ERZ1034984 | MGnify/ENA primary metagenome ERZ1034984 (study PRJEB33766, sample SAMN09781790) | gut metagenome | biome: gut microbiome | host: Homo sapiens | place: Madagascar | study: EMG produced TPA metagenomics assembly of the PRJNA485056 data... | reverse complement strand
GAGTTACCCGCTAGTACCTGAAACTAGTGCGTCTACCAATTCCGCCACCTGGGCTGATATTTCCTGAAACAAGAAGTTTCAAAAAAATCAAATTTTTTCTCTGAATCCTTGAATTTTACTCACAAAAAAGATGGCAAAAAATGAAATTTGCAAACTTTTTTTGTTCGCCGATACTGTTGCCAGTTGTCGTTAAACTTGGTGCCCAGGAGAGGACTCGAACCTCCACGGAGTTACCCGCTAGTACCTGAAACTAGTGCGTCTACCAATTCCGCCACCTGGGCTTTCAGGAAAGATTTAGATTGTATAGCAAAAAAATGGACCCACGCACCAACTCGCGCAATTCGCTCAAGGAAATTGAAGGAACGGTGCAAGGGCATCGAGACGGTCATGGATTCGTCATTCGTGACGATGGCGAGGCCGATATCTACATTCCCGCCAACGAAATGCGTGCCGTGCTCCACAAGGATCGCGTGCGCGTGCACATCGTTCGCCAGGACAAGCGCGGCCGCCCGGAAGGGCATATCGTGGAGATCATCGAGCGGCCTACCAAGACCTTGATTGGCCGCCTGCTGCAGGAAAGCGGCGTCTGGCTGGTGGCGCCCGAAGACAAGCGCTATGGTCAGGATGTACTGGTGCCTCAGGGGGCAACGGGGCAGGCCAAGACGGGGCAGGTGGTGGTGGTTGAGTTGACCGAGGCTCCAGCCCTGTTTGGTCAGCCTGTAGGCCGCATTCTGGAAGTGCTGGGGGAGATGGATGACCCCGGCATGGAAATTGAAATTGCGGTGCGCAAGTACGGCGTGCCCCATGTGTTCTCGGAAGCCTGTCTGGCGGCAGCCAAGGCCCTGCCTGAAAAGGTGATGGCCAAGGATCGCAAGGGTCGCATTGATCTGCGCGATGTGCCGCTGTGCACCATTGATGGCGAAGATGCGCGCGACTTTGACGATGCTGTGTACTGCGAGCCTGCCAAGGTCGGTCGCAGCAAGGGCTGGCGTCTGCTGGTGGCGATTGCCGATGTGAGTCACTATGTGCAAAACGGCAATGCGATTGACGTGGATGCCTACGAGCGCGCGACCAGTGTGTACTTCCCGCGCCGTGTGATTCCCATGCTGCCGGAAAAGCTCTCCAACGGCCTGTGCTCGCTCAACCCTGATGTGGATCGCCTGTGCATGGTCTGCGACATGCTGATCACCGCCAAGGGTGAGGTGCATGCCTATCAGTTCTACCCCGGTGTGATGCACAGCCATGCGCGCTTTACCTATACGGAAGTGGCGGCGATTCTGTCCAATACCCGTGGCCCGGAAGCTTCGCAGCGCAAGGAGCGCGTGCCTGATCTGTTGAACTTGCACGGCGTGTTCCGCGCTTTGTTGGAGGCGCGCAAGCAGCGCGGAGCTGTGGACTTTGATACGGTGGAGACGCAGATCGTCTGCGATGAAAGCGGTCGCATTGAAAAAATCGTGCCCCGCACGCGCAATGATGCGCACCGTCTGATCGAAGAGTGCATGCTGGCTGCCAACGTCTGCGCGGCAGACTTTATTAAGCAAAACGGCCGTATGGCGCTATTCCGCGTGCATGACAAGCCTTCGGCAGAGAAGATTGATTTGCTGCGCGGCTACCTCAAGGCCATTGGTGTGAACATGTCCGTCAGTGATTCACCGCGCCCTGAGGAATTCCAGGCGATTGCGGATGCGACCAAGGAGCGTCCGGATGCGCAGCAAATCCACACCATGCTGCTGCGCACCATGATGCAGGCCATGTATACACCCGACAACGGCGGCCACTTTGGTCTGGCCTTTGATGCGTATACGCACTTCACCAGCCCGATTCGCCGCTATCCGGACTTGCTGGTGCATCGCGTCATCAAATCCATTCTGCATGACGTCAAGTACAAGCTGCCCCAGCTGCCTGTGCCCGGTGAGGCGCAGGAAAAGCTGGCCAAGCGTCTGGCCAGCCGTGTGACCGAGCCGCAGATCAAGCCGCGCAGCAAGCTGGCGCAGGCCGAGCTGCAGGGGTGGGAGGCCGCCGGTCTGCACTGCAGTGCCAATGAGCGTCGTGCCGATGAAGCCAGCCGCGATGTGGAAGCCTGGCTCAAGTGCAAGTACATGCGTGACTACCTGGGCGAGGAGTTTACGGGCACGGTCACGGCGGTCACCAGCTTTGGCATTTTTGTGACGCTGGATGCCATGTATGTGGAAGGGTTGGTGCACATCACCGAGCTGGGTGGGGACTACTTCCGCTTTGATGAGCAGCGCCAGGAGCTGCGTGGCGAGCGCTCGGGCGTGCGCTACACGATTGGCTCTCGCTTGCAGGTGCAGGTCAGCCGTGTGGATCTGGATGGGCGCAAGATTGACTTTCGCATCGTGCAGGATGAAGCCATGGCTGCCGCGTCTGCACGCAGTGGTGGCGGCCGCCAGCGCGCCGCGCGGCATGAACGCCGCGAAGCGCAGGAAGCGGTGCCTGCTTATGCAGAGCCAGCGCCACGCGCCCGCCCTCAGGCAGGTAAAAAGCGCGGAGCAGCTGCATCACCCAAAAGCGGTGGCAGTGCCTGGGTAGATCCAGTGGCTGCGGCAGGCTTTGGTGTTGTGCGTGGGCAGAAAGGCAATCCCGCCAAAGCATCAGTCAAGCCGCAGGGTAAGCCGGTGGCCAAGTCGGGCAAAAAGCGCCGTTAAGCCTGGCTTCAGACTGATAGCTCTTAATAAGTGAGCTGTTAGCGCTTGAATATGCTTGTTTTCAGATGCTTTTGTATCTGAAATACAGGCGTAGCAAGCGCTGGCAGCTCACTTTTTTATATAACCTGCCATGGCGTACAGGCCAGTGCAGAGGCGGTGAGTGGCTGGGTGCTGGGCCAGTTTTCGGCCAGAGCGCCGTGCTCCCACACGGCTTCGCAGGCCGCCAGGTGCGTTGATGGCTGCTGCTGCCAGCGTGCGGCGACCATGCCGGCCAGTACGTCGCCCGTGCCGCCAATGGCCAGGCGGGCGTTGCCGGTGGGGTTGATGTGTGGCGTTTGCGCTGGGCTGGCAATGATGCTGCCTGAGCCCTTGAGGACCACCGTGCATTGCAGGCGTTCAGCCAGCGTCTGTGCAGCTTGCAGACGATGGGCTTGAATATCTGCTGTGCTTTGTTGCAGCAGCCGTGCGGCTTCCAGTGGGTGGGGTGTGAGGATGGTGGCTTGCCCCCGCGCGCGGCGTGCCTGCAGGGCGGTTGCCAGAGAAGCATCCTGCGCGATGGCATTCAGTGCATCGGCATCCAGCACCAGTCGGGGTGTCTGCTGCAGCACTTCAGGCAGCCATGCATGAATGGCGCTGCCTCCGCCGCAGCCACACACCACGGTAGCGCTGCCCAGCAATGCGCGGGTGCTGCTGGCGTCCGGCTGCATCAGGTCAGGTGCGATGGTGTGGTGGCAGCTGGTATTGGGGGCAAGCAGGTGCAGCAGTGTGCGGCCAGCGCCGTGGTGCAGGGCGGCTGTGGCGGCCAGGATGGCTGCTCCCGCCATGCTGCTGGCGCCGCCAATGACCAGTACATCGCCAAAGCTGCCTTTGTGGCTGTTGTGGTGGCGCTGTATGTGCGTGGGTGTGGCATTGAGCCAGGCGGTGGGTGGGTGTTGCTGGAGGGTGTCGCTGCATGCCAGATCGTCCCACCATATCTGTCCGCAGGCGTCACGACCATGGTGGGTGAATAGGCCTGGCTTGAGGGTGAGCAGGCTCAGGGTGTGGCGGCTGCTGGGTTGCCAGTGTGCAGGAGGTGTAAAGCCGGGGAGCCATGCGCCGCTGTTGGTGTCCAGGCCGGTGGGTACATCCACTGCCAGTGCGTGTGCAGGGCTGGCGTAGCTGTGCTGCAGCAGTGTCTGCAGTGATGAGTTGGAGCTGCCCGGGCGTGCTTGCTGACCCAGGCCGAGCAGGGCGTCGATGACGATGTCATCGGCTTGCAGGGTGGGAATGATTTCGGGGGTAAGCCAGTGCACAGGGTAGGGTTTCAGCTGCTGCCAGGCGCTGTTGCTGTCGGCACTGCATGCATCCGGTGTGCCGAGCCAGTGTACCCAGACGGTGAGGCCGCGCTGCACCAGGTGGCGCGCGGCTACCAGACCGTCGCCGCCGTTATTGCCGGGGCCGCAGAGCACCCAGGCCTGGCGTGCGTGCGGTGCCATCGCGCAGGCCAGCTGGGCGATGGCCAGGCCGGCGCGCTCCATCAGGCTGGGGTGCTGGGGCTGGCTGAGCGCCTGTTGCTCAATCAGCTTGCTGCGCTGCGCATTCCACAGCGGCTGGGGGGTGGTGTTAAGCCAGTGAATACGCTGCAGCATGGTTTTTCCTAAAAGCGCAAGGGAGAGAAGGCCTGCATGTCGACCGCTGCATCGTGCCCGGCCAGCATGTCTGCCAGCGCACGCGCGCAGCCTGCAGCCAGGCTGATGCCGTGGCTGCCATGCGCCACATTGAGCCAGATGCCTGGGTGCTGGCTGGCGCCCACGGCAGGCAATCCGTCTGGCAGGTAGCCGCGTGCGCCACGCCATATCTGGGTCTGTGCGGATGCGAGCTGCACGCCGCCTGGAAACCAGTCATTGAGCAGGTGGTACATGCGCTGCAGCGTGGGTTGGTGGTGTGCAGCCTCAGGCGTGCTGCCCATTTCCAGTCCGGCTGTGATGCGCACGCGCTGCCCCATGCGGCAGATGGTGGCCTGCTGCTCCCAGTCCATGATGGCACTGCGTGGTGCGTGCAGCGGATCGCGCACGGGAGCCGTGACGCTGTAGCCCCAGATGGACATAAGAGGCAGCGCTATGCCGCATGCAGTCAGCATGCTGCGCTGTGCGCCGGTGCAGATCACTACATGCTCGAAAGGGTGTAGCTGGCCGTTGACTTCTACGCCCACGGGGTTGTGGTGGATGCGGGTGATGTCCATGCCCGTGTGAAAAGCTACGCCCAGTTCCTGGGCTTGCAGTCGCAGGTGCTGCGCCCAAAGGCGTGGGTTGATGCTTTCGCCATCGGGAAAGTGCAGGGCGTGCAGCCAGGCAATGTCCTGTCCAAGGCCGGGTTCCAGCTCCTGTGCCTGTGCGGCGTTCAGCAGCTCGCAGCGCACACCTTGCTCTTTCAGTGCAGGAATCTGGGTGCTCCAGAAGCTGGCTTCCTGCGGTGTGCGCAGGAGGATCAGGGTGCTGCGCTTGCGCTCGGCCAGGGCTTCGCTGTCTTCGCAGTGCTGCCAGCGCAGGCTGTCACTGAATTGACCCATGGCATGCAGCGCGGCGCCGAAAGGGTTGCTGCCATGCTTATGGATCAGTGCTTCGTTTTTCTTCCACTGGCGCATCCAGCGCCAGGTGGGGGAGCCCAGTCGGCCCGATGCCTGCAGCAGGCTGGTGTTTTTCTGCAGCTGCCTCAGGGGCATGCCCAGACCGGGGGCGGTCAGGCTGTGCGCTGCCAGCGGGGTCAGCCAGCCGCCAGGGGCAAAGCTGGCGTCCTCGGCCGCGGCATTGCGTTGTTCAAAAACGGTAACCTGGTGTCCATCCCGGGCAAGTTCCAAGGCTGTGGAGATGCCGGTTATGCCAGTTCCCACGATGGCGATCTTCATGGCGTGTGTAAGCGCTATCACTATTGAAAAGAGTGATTTTGACCTGCAAAACCTATCGTCAATAGCGCAACGCACAAAGAAACCTTAAGAACTTCCTTTGTGGTCTGTTTGTCGGCATCTATGGCGGTTTGGTAGTGTGCGGCGGCTCGTGCAGGACTGTCTTGTGCTAAAATCTTTCGGCTTTGCAGTTGGTTGCTTGGATTTCAAGCCTGAAACCTGGGCAAAGCAAATAGCAAATCGGCTTCCACAAGGTGTCGCACTTCCTGATGTCAGGGGCGAAATCGAGCCGAATTTAAGACCCAACCTTTGGAGAAAAACATGTCCGTTACCATGCGCGAAATGCTGGAAGCTGGTGTCCACTTTGGTCACCAGACTCGTTTCTGGAACCCCAAGATGGCTCCGTTCATCTTTGGTCACCGCAACAAGATTCACATCATCAATCTGGAAAAGTCCCTGCCCATGCTGCAGGAAGCCCAGAAGTTTGCCAAGCAGCTGTCTGCTAACGGCGGCACTATCCTGATGGTGGGTACAAAGCGTCAAGCCCGTGAACTGGTGGCTGAGCAAGCTCAGCGCGCTGGCGTGCCTTTCGTGGATCAGCGTTGGTTGGGCGGTATGCTGACCAACTTCAAGACCGTGAAGACTTCCATCAAGCGTCTGAAGGACATGAAGGCTCAGCAAGAAGCTGGCCTGGAAGCCATGTCCAAGAAGGAACAGCTGATGTTTGCTCGCGAACTGGAAAAGCTGGAAAAGGACATCGGCGGCATTCAAGACATGAACGCCCTGCCTGATGCTATCTTCGTGATCGACGTGGGCTTCCACAAGATCGCTATTTCCGAAGCCAAGAAGCTGGGCATCCCACTGATCGGTGTGGTGGATACCAACCACAATCCCGATGGCATCGACTACGTGATCCCCGGTAACGATGACTCCGCCAAGGCTGTTGCCCTGTACGCTCGCGCCATCGCTGACGCGATCCTGGAAGGCCGCGAAGCCCGTCTGAACGACGTGGCTCAAGCAGCTGCCGGTGAAGGCGCTGACGAGTTTGTGGAAGTGCAAGAGTCCGCTGCCTAAGTCCTGGCACGCGCTCTGTCGCGATAAAAAAGCGGGGCTCACGTAGCCCCCTTTTTTTAAGCAAAATCCTGTAACGATTTGAACTGAATACGGAGAAACAAGATGGCTGCAATTACCGCAAGCATGGTGTCTGAACTGCGCGCAAAGACTGACGCGCCCATGATGGAGTGCAAGAAGGCTCTGGTGGAAGCTGAAGGCGATATGGCCAAGGCTGAAGAGCTGCTGCGTGTGAAGCTGGGTACCAAGGCTGGTAAGGCTGCTGCACGCGTGACTGCTGAAGGCGTGGTGGCTTGCTTCATCGAAGGCAACGTGGGTGCCATGATCGAAGTGAACAGCGAAACCGACTTCGTGTCCAAGAACGACAGCTTTGTGGCCATGGCTGACGCTGCTGCCAAGCTGGTGGCTCTGCACAATCCTGCTGACATCGAAGCCCTGGGCGCTCTGGCTTACGAGCAAGACGGCTTTGGCCCTACCCTGGAAGACGTGCGCAAGGGCCTGATCGGCAAGATCGGCGAAAACATGTCCTTCCGTCGTTTCAAGCGCTTTGAAGGCAACCTGGCTTCCTACCTGCATGGTTCGCGCATCGGCGTTGTGGTTGAGTTTGACGGTAGCGCTGTAGCTGCCAAGGACGTGGCTATGCACGTTGCCGCCATGAAGCCTGTGGCGCTGACTGCTGCTGACGTTCCTGCTGACCTGATCGAAAAAGAGCGCTCCGTGGCTGCTGCCAAGGCTGCTGAATCCGGCAAGCCTGCTGAAATCGTCACCAAGATGGTGGAAGGTTCCGTGCAGAAGTACCTGAAGGAAGTGTCTCTGGCTGACCAGGTGTTCGTGAAGGCTGAAGATGGCAAGCAGACTGTGGCTGCCATGCTGAAGGCTGCTAACACCACCGTGAAGGGCTTTACCCTGTACGTGGTGGGTGAAGGCATCGAGAAGAAGGCCGATGACTTCGCTGCTGAAGTGGCTGCCCAGATGGCCGCTGCTAAGGGCGCTTGATATTTATATTTAGCTAGCCCAACCGTTCCCTTTATTTCCTGATATCACCTTAATTAGCCGCCGGAGAATCCCTATGACACAAGTTCAACCAGTCCACAAGCGCATTTTGCTCAAGTTGTCTGGTGAGGCGCTCATGGGGGACGATCAGTTCGGCATCAATCGTGCCACCATCGAACGCATGGTCAGCGAGATTGCTGAAGTGACCAAGGTGGGTGTTGAGGTAGCGATCGTGATCGGGGGCGGTAACATCTTCCGTGGCGTAGCAGGTGGCTCGGTCGGTATGGACCGGGCAACCGCCGACTACATGGGTATGCTCGCCACGGTGATGAATGCATTGGCTCTGGCCGATGCCATGGACAAGCAGGGTCTGACAGCGCGCGTGATGTCTGCCATTGGCATCGAGCAAGTGGTTGAACCCTATGTGCGTCCCAAGGCGTTGCAGTATCTGGAAGAGGGCAAGGTGGTGGTGTTTGCAGCCGGCACTGGTAATCCTTTCTTCACCACAGATACGGCTGCTGCCCTGCGTGGCGCTGAAATTGGCGCAGAGGTTGTGCTCAAGGCGACCAAGGTGGATGGCGTGTACACCGCAGACCCTATGAAGGATCCTGAGGCAACGCGTTACACCAAGCTGGCATTTGATGAGGCCATCGGTCGCAATCTGGGCATCATGGATGCCACGGCTTTTGCGCTGTGCCGTGACCAGAAGTTGCCCATCCGCGTGTTTTCCATCGTCAAGCCCGGCGCTTTGCTGCGTGTGGTGATGGGCGAGGACGAAGGTACACTGGTGTACGCTTGATTTGTTAAGAGCGACTTCTGGCCTTCCTTGTGCAAACACAGGAAGGCCGTTTGCTTTCAGAGGTAACAGATATGACGATTGCTGAAATCAAGAAAAATGCGGAAACCAAGATGGGGCAGTCCATCGAGGCTCTGAAGAACAACCTGTCGCGTATCCGTACCGGTCGCGCCAGCCCCCAGCTGCTGGATGTGATCCATGTGGAGTACTACGGCTCCATGGTACCGCTGTCGCAGGTGGCGAACCTGTCGCTGCTGGATGCACGCACTATCAGCGTTCAGCCCTGGGAAAAGAACATGTCGGCCAAGATCGAAAAGGCCATTCGTGAAAGCGATCTGGGTTTGAACCCCGCTTCCATGGGTGATCTGATTCGTGTGCCCATGCCTCCCATGAGCGAGGAGCGTCGCAAGGAAATGACCAAGCTGGCACGCAATGAAGGCGAAGCCTCCAAGGTTGCTGTGCGCAATCTGCGTCGCGATGCCAACGAAGCCGTCAAGCGCCTGGTCAAGGACAAGGAGGCTTCGGAAGACGATCAGAAGCGCTCTGAAGCTGACATCCAGAAGCTGACAGACAAGTTCATCGCAGAGATCGATGTGCTGGTGTCTGAAAAGGAAAAGGACATCCTGGCTGTGTAATCAGTCAAGGACGCAGAGCGAGGCTTATGACTACGAAGATGACTGTGGTGCCGTCGCATATTGCCATCGTGATGGATGGCAATGGGCGCTGGGCCAAAAAACGTTTTATGCCCCGTCTGGCGGGGCATAAGCAAGGCCTGGAAGCTCTGCGTCGCTGCGTGCGCCTGTGCATTGAGCGCGGCGTGCGTGTGCTGACGGTGTTTGCATTTTCGTCGGAGAACTGGAATCGTCCTGAGGATGAAGTCAGTGGACTGATGAATCTGCTGGCGGGTGCACTGACCAAGGAAGTGCCCAGCCTGCACGCAGAAGGCGTGCAGCTGCGTTTTGTGGGAGAGCGCGCCAATCTCTCTGAAAAAGTGCGCAATGGTTTTGCGCAGGCAGAGGCTCTGACAGCGGGTAATGACTGTCTGGTGCTCAATATCTGTTTCAACTACGGTGGCCGCTGGGACATTGTGCAGGCTGCAGCACGGCTGGCCCAAGAAGGCAAACCTATTACGGAAAGCAGCCTGAGTGCTGCCATGGCGCTGGCTCATGTGCCTGATCCGGATCTGGTGATTCGTACGGGTGCTGAAACACGCATCAGCAACTTTTTGCTGTGGCAGTCAGCGTACTCTGAGTTTTATTTCAGTTCGGCGCTGTGGCCGGACTTTGGTGCAGAGCAGCTCGATGCAGCGATTGCTGACTTTGCGCAGCGTGAACGCCGCTTTGGCAAAACCTCTGAACAAATAACCCCGACATCTGGCGAGCAGGTGTCCGCTTGAAGGGAGAGCGCCTATGCTCAAGCAGCGCGTGATCACGGCCTTGGTTTTGCTGGCCATTTTGCTGCCTGCCATGCTCAGCTCTGATACTTTGGCATTTAACGCCATAGTCTTGCTGATGCTTTCACTGGCTGGCTGGGAGTGGGGAAGGCTGAATGGTTTGCGCATGCCGGGTGCCGTATGTACAGGGCTGCTGGTTCTGGTAGCCGGGCTGGGCTTGGGCTATAGCGGTTTTGTTGCGCAGTCGCACACGGTGCTATGGCTGGCTGCTGGCGGGGTGTGGGTGCTGGGTAGTGCGGCCTTGATCAAGTCGGGTGTACCGGGTTGGGGAAAGATTCCTGTGGCGGTACGCTGGGTTGCGGGCGTCCTGGCTTTGTTGGTGGCAGGGTTGGCCATCGTTCAGGCGCGTGCCATAGGTATCAACTTCTTGCTGTCGGTGCTGGCGCTGGTGTGGGCAGCAGACATATTTGCCTACTTTGCAGGCCGTGCCTTTGGCCTGCGCTTTACCAAGGTCAAACTGGCCCCCTCCATCAGTCCCGGCAAGAGCTGGGAAGGTGCATGGGGAGGCTTTGCCGGTGTGTTTTTGATGGCCTGTCTGTGGGTGTGGCTCGATGCACGTCTGCATGCTCAGGTCGGCAGCCTGTACACACGCTTGTTTGACCAAGGCTGGTGGATGTTGCTGATGGCTGTGCTTTTCTTGACAGCCATGAGTGTGATTGGCGATCTGGTGGAGTCCTTGATCAAGCGCAGTGCGGGGGTCAAGGACAGCAGCCAGCTTTTGCCGGGTCACGGTGGTGTGCTGGACCGTATTGATGCTTTATTGCCCACCCTGCCGCTGGCCATGATGCTGACTTCTTTGGTGCATTCATGAAACAACGCCTGACGGTACTGGGCTCTACGGGCTCGATTGGTACCAACACGCTGGATGTGGTTCGTCGCCACTCCGACCAATACGAAATTTTTGCGCTGAGTGCTGCCACGCAGGTGGAGCTGATGCTGGCACAGTGTGCGGAGTTCAAGCCGCGCTACGCGGTGATGGCCAGTCAGTCACATGCCTTGCAGTTGCAGGAAAAGTTAAAGGCGAATAGCCTTCCAACGCAGGTCCTGCTTGCATCCAATGCTCTTGAAGAAATAGCATCTCACCCGGATGTTGATGCTGTGATGGCGGCCATCGTGGGGGCAGCAGGTCTGGCGCCGGCGCTCGCAGCGGCCCGTGCTGGCAAGCGCCTGTTGCTGGCGAACAAGGAAGCCTTGGTCGTAGGTGGTGCCTTGTTTATGCAGACCGTGCACGACAGTGGCTGCACCCTGTTGCCCATTGACAGCGAGCACTCTGCCATCTTCCAGTGCCTGCCAGAAGACCGCAGCACCTGGAAGACACGTATCGACAGCCTGCTGCTGACGGCGTCAGGCGGCCCTTTCCGCCAGCGTGATCCCAGTACGCTGTCGGAAATCACACCTGCGCAGGCCTGTAAGCACCCCAATTTCTCCATGGGGCGCAAGATCTCGGTGGACTCTGCCACCATGATGAACAAGGCGCTGGAAGTGATTGAGGCGCGCTGGCTGTTTGATGTGGCGCCTGATCAGATCAAGGTGGTGATTCATCCGCAGCAGATCGTTCACTCCATGGTGCAGTTCAAGGATGCGTCCATCTTGGCGCAGCTGGGCACGCCCGATATGCGTGTGCCGATTGCCTGTGGTCTGGCATGGCCTGAGCGTATCGAAAGCGGTGTGGAGCGCCTGGATTTTGCAAAGCTGACGGCGCTGACCTTTGAGGAAGCAGACGAACAGCGTTTCCCGGGGCTGTATCTGTCCTGGCAGGCACTGAAGGCGCCAGAAGGTACGACGACGGTGCTCAATGCAGCCAATGAGGTGGCCGTTGCGGCCTTCCTGTCTGGTGAGTTGCGCTTTGACCAGATTCACGCAGTCAACCGTGCCACTATGGAGGCATTGCAGCCTCAGCGCCCGGATAGCCTGGAAGCCTTGTTAAGCTTGGATGCTGAAGCGCGCAGCGTGGCCTGGGGGCTGCTGCGTCACATGGTGGCTTAGGTCATCGTCTTATCTGCTGCTAGGAATTCATGCTGACTGTTCTTGCCTTTGTTGTTGCTCTGGGGCTGCTGATTGCTGTCCATGAGTATGGTCACTATCGCGTAGCAGTGGCCTGTGGTGTCAAGGTGCTGCGCTTTTCCATTGGTATGGGCAAGCCCTTGTTCCGCTGGAGAGGCAAGAACGGTGAAACTGAATTCGTGATTGCCGCACTGCCTATTGGGGGCTATGTGCGCATGCTGGATGAGCGAGAAGGTGACGTGCCCGCAGACCAGCTCTCACGGGCGTTCAATCGACAGCCTTTGCGCAAGCGTGCCGCAATTGTGGCGGCAGGGCCCGCTGCAAATCTGCTGCTCGCCGTCCTGCTGTATGGCTTGGTGAACTGGATGGGGCAGGAGCAGCCGCAAGCCATTATTGCCAAGCCTGCGCAGGCGACGCTGGCAGAGCGTGCGGGCTTGTTGGGCGGAGAGCAGATTCTCAGTGTGCAGACTGCTGGCGCAGATGCTGCTGCGGTGGAGTCTTTTGAGGCTTTGCGCTGGGCGCTGATGCAGGCAGCCCTCAATGGCCGTGATGTAGAACTTATCTGGCAAAAGGCAGGCGGGCGTGAGCAAGGTCAGGCATATTTGCCGCTTTCCTCCTTGCAGGGCTCGGATCTGGATCAGACTGCTTTGCGCCAGATTGGCATTGAATATCCTTGGTCACCTGCGGTGCTGGGGGATGTGCTCACGGGCATGCCAGCCGAGAAAGCTGGGTTGCAGCCTGGCGATCGGGTACTTCAGGTCAATGACATACAGATTACGGATGCTCCGCAGCTGCGCAGTCTGATTCGCAGTGCTGCAGCCGATCCAGCTGTACAAAACGCGATGTGGCTGATTGAGCGTCAAGATCGCCAGCTGCAGCTTCCTGTGGAACTGGATGTGGTTGAAGACAAAGGCCTGGCAATTGGCCGGGTCGGCGCCATGATAGGCAGCGCACCAGCCATGGTCTTGGTGCAAAAAGGGCCGATAGATAGTTTGCTCGCAGGTGTGGTCAAGACCTGGGATGTGTCCGTGCTGAGCTTGCAGATGATGGGCAAGATGTTGATTGGACAGGCATCTTTGCAAAACCTCAGTGGTCCGCTGACGATTGCTGACTATGCTGGCAAATCAGCCAGTCTTGGCTTGGTGCAGTACATCTTGTTTTTGGCCCTGATCAGCGTTAGCCTCGGCGTCTTAAATCTGCTGCCGCTTCCTGTTTTGGATGGTGGGCACCTGATGTATTATCTTTGGGAAGGTGTGACTGGCCGTGCGGTCAGTGACGTCTGGATGGAACGCTTGCAACGGGGGGGCATAGGCCTTTTGCTGGTGATGATGTCCATCGCTTTGTTTAACGATATCAGCCGCATTTGGGGCTAACGAGTCTCTGCCGATCCGCAAGGATGGCGCCTGCATCACAAATGAAACTATCTAAAAATCGATATGCTGCTCGCACGGCCTTGGCTGTGGCAGCCTTGCTGAGTGCTGCACAAGCTGCATGGGCTTTAGACCCATTCAAGGTCCAGGATATTCGTGTCGAAGGCCTGCAGCGCGTAGAGCCAGGAACGGTATTTGCCTCCATGCCTATTCGTGTAGGTGAAGAGTACAACGACGATAAAGGCGCGGCAGCAATTCGCGCCTTGTTTGCGTTGGGACTTTTCAAAGATGTGCGCCTGGAAGCGAACGGCAATGTGCTGGTGGTAGTGGTGGAAGAGCGCCCAACCATTGCCAACGTAGAGTTTGTGGGCACCAAGGAGTTCGATAAGGAAGCCTTGCAAAAAGCCATGCGTGATGTGGGATTGGCAGAGGGTCGTCCTTTTGACAAGGCGCTGGCAGATCGTGCAGAGCAGGAACTCAAGCGCCAGTACATCAACCGCAGCCTGTACGGTGCAGATGTTGTGACTACAGTCACGCCCATCGAGCGCAATCGCGTGAACCTGACGTTCTCAGTGACTGAAGGTGAGCCAGCCAAAATCAATGACATCCGCATTGTGGGCAATCACGCCTTCAGTGAATCGACGCTCAAGAAACAGTTCGACCAGGACACTGGTGGCTGGATGAGCTGGTACACCAAGTCCAATCGTTATTCACGCAGCAAATTGAATGCTGACCTGGAGGCGCTGCGTTCGTATTATCTGCAGCGTGGCTATCTGGACTTCCGTATCGACTCGACACAAGTTGCGATTTCTCCAGACAAGCAAAAGATCTCGCTGGTGGTCAATATCCATGAAGGGGATAAGTTTGTCGTCTCTGATGTGGAGCTGGATGGCAACTATCTGGGGCGTGAAGAAGAATTCAAGTCTCTGGTGAAGATTCGCCCTGGTCAGCCGTACAACGCAGACCAGGTGGCAGAAACGACCAAGGCATTTTCTGATCACTTCAGTAATTTTGGTTTTGCCTTTGCGCGTGTAGCGGCTGTGCCCGAGATTGATCGTGAGAAGAATCTCGTCAAGTTTGTGCTGCAGGCTGAGCCTTCGCGCCGTGCCTATGTGCGCCGCATCCATATCGAAGGCAATGATCGTACGCGTGACGAGGTGATTCGCCGTGAATTCCGCCAGTTTGAATCCTCTTGGTATGACGGTGACAAGATCAAGCTATCGCGCGATCGTGTAGACCGCCTGGGCTTTTTCACCGAAGTGGATGTCGATACCCAGGAAATTCCTGGTTCTCCTGACCAAGTGGACCTGGTGGTGCGTGTGAAGGAAAAACCCACCGGAGCAGTCACCTTGGGTGCGGGTTTCTCGAGCGCTGAAAAAGTGTCTTTGAGCTTTGGTATCAAGCAGGAAAATGCGTTTGGCTCGGGTAACTACTTGGGCCTTGATATCAATACCAGCAAATACAACCGTACGCTGGTGCTGAGTACCACCGATCCTTATTTCACACAGGATGGTATTTCTCGCACGATTGATGCCTTCTACAGAACATCCCGCCCTTATTCTGGTGATGTGTATGTGGATGACCAGGTGGTCAAGGCGGACCAGCTGTACAAGATCGTCTCCAAGGGGGCTTCAGTTCGTTTCGGCGTGCCTTTCAGCGAAATTGATACCGTGTATTTCGGTGCTGGTTTTGAGCAGACCAAGATTGATCGCGGTGTCTACATGCCTCGACAGTATGAGGCGCTTGCGGGTAAAAGCAACACTGCGATTCCTCTGACGCTGGGCTGGGGGCGCGACTCACGTGACAGTGCTCTGGCGCCTAATTCCGGACGTTATCAGCGTGTGAACGCAGAGTTGTCTCCAGCTGGTGATCTGAAGTATGTGAAAGCCACTTACCAGTTCCAGCAGTATGTGCCAGTGACCAAGGCTGTGACATTTGCCTTTAATACGGAGCTGGGCTGGGGTAAGGGTCTGGGTGGTAATGCTTACCCCATCTTCAAGAATTTCTATGCGGGTGGTCTGGGCTCGGTTCGAGGCTTTGAGCAAGGCAGTCTGGGGCCACGTGCTACAGAGTACATTGGCCCCAATGGCTCTATTGAGAAATACAGTGGCGGTAGTTACTCGTATCTGGGCGGTAACAAAAAAGCCGTCATGAACTTTGAACTGATTGCTCCGTTTCCTGGTGCTGGCAACGACAAAACTCTGCGCTGGTTCACGTTTGTCGACGTTGGCACTATTTATGGTGACAAGGAGCAGACACGAGGTCTTGGTGTTATAAACGCCGATGGTATGCGAGCATCAGCAGGTATTGGCTTGAGCTGGATCTCTCCGCTGGGACCACTGCGACTGGCTTGGGCGAACCCCATTCGCAAACAACCAGGTGATGAGTTGCAAAAACTTCAATTTCAAATTGGAACGGCTTTCTGATGAAAAAAATGTATCGCACATTGGCAGTTTCTGCCCTGTTGGGTGGTCTGGCACTGACCACTTACGCACAAGAATTTAAGGCGGGCTTTGTGAACACGGATCGTATCTTCCGTGAGGCATCGTCAGCCAAGGCTGCACAAAGCAAGCTGGAGCAGGAGTTTTCCAAGCGTGAGCGTGAACTGATCGCTGCAAGCAATCAACTCAAGAGTGCATCAGAAGCTTTTGAACGTGATGCGCCTACGATGTCGGAGAGTCAGCGTCTGGCCAAGCAGCGTGCCTTGGTCGAGCAGGATCGTGACTTCCAGCGCAAGAGCCGTGAGTTCCAGGAGGACCTGAGTGTCCGCAAGAACGAGGAATTGGCTCGCGTGCTTGAGCAGGCCAACCGGGTGGTGCAGCAAGTTGCTGAAAAGGAAAAGTACGACATCATCCTGCAGGAAGCTGTCTACGTGAATCCCAAGCACGACATCACGGATAAAGTGATCAAAGCTTTGAACGACGGTTCCAAGTAAGCCTTGAGGGCATGGAAGTGATTGTTCAGCTTGGACAAATACTCGATGCCCTGGGTGGAGAACTGGTGGGGGGCCGCAGAGAAATACCAATTTCTCGAATTGCTCCCCTCGAGACCGCAGATGCTGGATCTATCAGTTTTCTGAGTAACCCAAGGTACGAAGCACAAATGGCCGCCTCCAAGGCGGCCTGTGTCGTTGTTGCGCCTGGCATGCGTGCAGCTGCCGAGCGACGTGGGCCATGTATTGTGGCGGCCAATCCCTATGTGTATTTCGCAAAGCTGACGCAGCTCTGGAAAGCGCAGCAGCAGGGTGGCGTCCGGACTGGTATTCATCCGTCAGCAGTTGTGGACGCTACGGCGCAGGTGGATGTATCTGCCTATATTGGGCCACTGTGTGTGATTGGCGCAGGCGTGAAAATCGGTGCGCATACGGTGTTGACCTCTCGAGTGACGGTTGCCGATGGCTGTGAGCTGGGCCAGCGTTGCCTGGTTCATCCAGGCGTAGTGATCGGCGCTGATGGCTTTGGCTTTGCGAATGAGGCCGGGAGCTGGGTCAAGATCGAGCAGCTCGGTGGTGTACGCATTGGTAACGACGTTGAAATTGGCGCCAATACCTGTATTGACCGCGGGGCGCTGGATGACACTGTGATTGAGGATGGCGTCAAGCTCGACAATCTCGTGCAGATTGCGCACAACGTGCACGTAGGCGCGCATACAGTAATCGCGGGTAATACAGGTATTGCTGGCAGTGCACGCATTGGCAAGCACTGCTCGATTGGTGGTGCAGCCAACATCCTGGGTCATCTGAGCATTGCCGATGGGACCAGTATTTCTCCAACATCCATGGTGACTCGCTCGATTCACCAGCCAGGCTTGTACACTGGCATCTTTCCTCTGCAAACTAACGAGCAGTGGGAGAAAAACGCCGCATCGCTCAAGCAATTGCATGTGCTGCGAGAGCGCATCAAAAAGCTGGAGCTTGCGATGCAAGCGGAAAAAAGCAAGAACGGAAATTCATAATGGATATTCACGCAATTCTCAAGCAACTTCCTCATCGTTATCCTTTCCTGCTGGTGGATCGTGTTGTAGAGCTTGAGAGCAACAAGCGCATTCGCGCCATCAAGAACGTTACTTTCAACGAGCCTTACTTCATGGGCCACTTTCCTGGCCGTCCCGTGATGCCCGGTGTGCTGATGCTGGAAGCGCTGGCGCAAGCTGCAGGCCTGCTGGCATTTGATGCCATGGGGCAGGTGCCTGATGAAAACAATATCTACTACTTCGTGGGCATTGACTCGGCACGCTTCAAGCGTCCTGTCGAGCCCGGTGATCAGCTGATTCTGGAAGCTTCGATTGATCGCGTGCGCGCCGGTATCTGGAAGTTCAAAGGCATAGCTCGTGTGGGTGATGAAGTCGCCTGTGAAGCAGAGCTGATGTGTACCATGCGTTATGTAGGCCCTGAAAAGCAGGCTTGATGAGCAACGCCAATATCCATTCCACTGCCATCATCCACGAAGGAGCACAGTTGCATCCTTCCGTGACTGTGGGCGCATACAGCGTGATTGGCAGTCATGTCAAGGTGGGTGCTGGCACGCGTATTGGGCCACACTGCGTCATTGAGGGTTACACCACCATTGGTGAAGACAATCAGATTTTTCAGTTTGCTTCACTGGGTGCGCAGCCGCAGGACAAGAAATATGCGGGTGAGCCTACGCAGCTGGTGATTGGTGACCGCAACACCATCCGTGAGTTCTGTACTTTCAATACGGGTACGGCACAGGATTCGGGTGTGACGCGCGTGGGCAATGACAACTGGATCATGGCCTATGTGCATATCGCGCACGATTGCGTGGTGGGCAATCACACAATTTTGGCGAACAACGCCACGCTGGCAGGGCACGTTCACCTGGGTGACTGGGTGATTCTGGGTGGCCTCACGGGCGTGCATCAGTTTGTCAAAATCGGTGCGCATGCCATGTCGGGTTTTGCCAGCCGTATCGCACAGGATGTGCCCCCATACATGATGGTCGAAGGCAATCCACTGGCTGTGCGCGGCTTCAATATTGAAGGTCTGCGTCGCCGTGGCTTTACGCCAGAGCGTATCCAGGCGGTCAAGCAGATGCACAAGCTGCTTTACCGTCAAGGTCTGACCTTGCAGGCAGCGCAGCAGTCAATCGGTGATCTCTTGACAGAAATTCCTGAGGCGACCGCTGACATTGCGTTGATGCAGGAATTTTTGCAGGCATCCACCCGAGGTATTGCACGCTAGATATGTCGCTACAAGACCTATTTCAGCCTCGCATAGCGATGGTGGCCGGCGAGACGTCAGGTGACTTGCTCGCCGGTTTGCTTTTGGACGGCATGCAGCAGCAGTGGCCCGGCGTCTCCAGCTATGGCATTGGTGGGCCCTGCATGCAGCAGCGTGGTTTTGAAGCGCTGTGGCCCAGCGAGCGGCTGGCCGTGCATGGGTACAGCTTTGAAGTGTTGATACGGCTGTGGGATATCCTGTCCATCCGCAAGCAGCTGCGCGCACGCCTGCTGCAAGATCGCCCTGATGTATTTGTTGGCGTAGATGCGCCGGACTTTAATCTGGGGCTGGAGCAGGATCTGCGCGCGGCAGGCATCAAGACTGTGCATTTTGTGTGCCCCTCCATCTGGGCCTGGCGCCCGGAGCGCATACACAAGATTCGTGCTGCGGCCGATCATGTACTCTGCCTGTTTCCGTTTGAGCCTGATTTGCTGGCGCAGCATGACATTGCTGCGACTTATGTCGGCCACCCGCTGGCGCAAGTCATCCCCATGGAGCCTGACCGTGCTGCGGCGCGTACGCGCCTGGGGCTGGAGCAGGACAAACCCGTGCTGGCTTTGCTGCCCGGTAGCCGCCGTGCCGAAGTGCAGTACATCGCCAAGCCATTCATGCAGGCCGCAGCGCTGCTCAAGCAGGAGTTTCCAGATCTGCAGGTGGTATTGCCTGCAGTGCCTGCTTTGCATGAGCGTCTGACTGCCTTGTCGCACGAGCTGCAAGTGGCGTCATGGCTGAAGATTGTCAAAGGTCAGTCGCACGATGTGCTGGCAGCCTGTGATTGCACCTTGATTGCCAGCGGCACAGCTACGCTGGAGGCCGCTTTGTTCAAGCGCCCCATGGTGATTGCCTACAACATGCACCCATGGAGCTACAAGCTCATGCAGCGCAAGCAATTGCAGCCATGGGTGGGTTTACCAAATATCTTGTGTTCAGACTTTGTGGTGCCTGAACTCCTGCAAGACCAGGCGACACCCCGTGCGCTGGCTGATGCGATTGCACAGTGGCTGGACCATAGCGAGCATGCACGGGCCAAGGTGAAGACCATACAGGCACGTTTTACCGCCTTGCACCACAGTTTGTTTCGAGATACCCCTCAGTTATCAGCACATGCCATCCAAAAAATCCTCTCTCCCTGAGCAAAGCACACTGCCTTGGCATGCGCCAGGTCTGGTTGCCGGGGTGGATGAGGCAGGGCGTGGCCCACTGGCAGGCCCTGTCGTTGCCGCCGCAGTGATTCTGGACGACTTGAACCCTATTGAAGGGCTGGCTGACTCCAAGAAGCTTTCCGCTGCACGTCGCGAAAAACTGTTCGACGAAATCCGTGCCAAGGCCCTGTGCTTTTGTATTGCACAGGCTTCGGTGGAAGAAATTGATCGCCTGAACATCCTGCAGGCCACCATGCTGGCCATGCAAAGAGCTGTGAATGGCCTGCGCCTGAAGCCCAGTCTGGTGCAGGTGGATGGCAATCGCATTCCAAGGCTGGACATGCAGGCCGAGGCTATTGTGAAGGGTGATGCCAAGGTGCAGGCCATCTCTGCTGCATCCATCCTCGCCAAGGTGCATCGTGACCGCTGGTGTCAGGAGTTTGATCTGCAATATCCGGAATACGGTTTTGCGGCACACAAAGGCTATGGCACGGCTGCCCATTTGCAGGCTTTGCGCGGACTGGGGGCTACGCCCGAGCACCGCCGCAGCTTTGCGCCTGTGACGCAGGTGCTGCAAACCTCGACAGCGCTTTCTGGCGCAGTGACAGAGCTATGAACATCACAGAAATTTCTTCGCGCGACAACGCGTTTGTCAAAGAGCTGCGCCGCCTCTCGCGCGAAAGCGGCATGTATCGCAAGCTGGGCCATGTGTGGCTGGAAGGTGACCACCTGTGCCGCGCAGCCCTCACGCGTGGTCTGACACCCAAGGTGGCTGTTTTTTCTAAGTCTTTTTGGCCTCTAGCGCCCGTGGAATGGGCGCAAGCAGCTAGCAAAGTAATAGTTCTGGATGATGCCTTGTTTGCAGATATCAGCGGTCTGGAGTCGCCTGCACGCATGGGCTACATCCTGCCCTGGCAGGCGGATACGGCCATCTTGCCGGAGGCTCCTACCGTAGTGTTGGACCGTGTGCAGGATGCGGGCAATGTAGGCTCCATCTTGCGGTCGGCCTCTGCCTTTGGTTTCAAACAAATCATTGCCATGAAGGGTACGGCGGCGCTGTGGAGCCAGAAGGTGCTGCGCGCAGGCATGGGCGCACACTTTGCCTTGCACCTGGTAGAAGGGGTGGGGCCTGAGGCGCTGCAGCAGCTCAATGTGCCGCTGCTGGTCACCAGTTCGCACCGTGGGGGGCTGATTCATGCATCGACATTGCCATGGCCCTGTGCATGGGCCATGGGGCATGAAGGGCAGGGCGTGGGTGAAGCAGTAGAAGCCTTGGCTGCGCAGCATGTGCGTATTGCCCAGCCTGGCGGAGAAGAGTCCCTGAATGTTGGTGCGGCGGCTGCTATCTGTTTACACGCCAGCGCGCTTTCTGCACTGAAGTGAGGCACTCCTCATGCGGGTTTATAAGAGCCTGCATGAGGCGATGGATATAATGAGTGGCTTTTCAGCATTATTTCCATACGCCTAGCGACGCTTTCCTCGCCATTCATTGCAGACAAAGCAACATGCTCCACGACGCTAGGTCGCAGGAGCACGCGCTGGGCGTAACCGTATTTAGAACCGGAGAATCCAGTGCTTTTGTCTCTTCAGGGAAGCTTCCCATCCGCCATCCTGGCGCTCGCAGACGGCACGGTCTTTATTGGCAATTCCATTGGTGCGCAAGGCACCACCGTGGGTGAAGTGGTGTTCAACACTGCTATCACTGGCTATCAGGAAATCCTCACCGATCCTAGCTACTGCCAACAGATCGTTACGCTGACATACCCCCACATCGGCAACTACGGTGTGAACCGAGAGGATGTGGAAGCCGACAAAGTCCATGCTGCAGGTTTGATCATCAAGAATCTGCCACTGCTGGCCAGCAACTTCCGCTGCGATGAAACTTTGTCCCAATATTTGGTGCGCAACCACACCGTTGCCATTGCCAACATTGACACCCGCAAGCTGACACGCCTGCTGCGAGACAAGGGCGCGCAAAACGGTGCCATCGTCGGTCTGGCAGCGGGTGAGCAAGTGACCCAGGCCAAGATTGACGAAGCACTGGCGGCTGCCAAGGCTGCGCCAGCCATGAAGGGGCTGGATCTGGCCAAGGTGGTGACCACCGAAGCTGCCTACGACTGGACGGAAACCGAGTGGAAGCTGGGCGAAGGCTACGGCAAGCTCGAGAGCCCCAAGTTCCACGTCGTGGCCTATGACTTTGGCGTGAAGAAGAACATCCTGCGTATGCTGGCTGAGCGCGGCTGCAAGCTGACCGTGGTTCCTGCCAAGACGCCTGCCAAGGACGTGCTGGCGCTGAATCCTGATGGTGTATTCCTGTCCAACGGCCCTGGCGACCCAGCGCCTTGCGACTACGCCATTGCTGCGGCGCAGGAAATCATGGCCGCCAAAAAGCCTTTGTTTGGCATCTGTCTGGGCCACCAGATCATGGCCCTGGCCTCGGGTGCCAAGACCTTCAAGATGCAGAACAGCCACCACGGTGCCAACCACCCTGTGAAGGAATTGGCCACCGGCCGCGTGAGCATCACTAGCCAGAACCACGGTTTTGCCGTGGAAATGGATACCCTGCCAGCCAATGTTCGCCCCACGCACATCAGCCTGTTTGATGGCACGCTGCAAGGCCTGGAACGCACCGACGTGCCCGCCTTCTGCTTCCAGGGCCACCCCGAGGCTTCGCCCGGACCCCATGACATCGCCTATTTGTTTGACCGCTTTACCGCGCTGATGGAGAGCCACAAAAATGCCTAAGCGCACCGACCTCAAAAGCATTCTGATCATTGGCGCTGGCCCCATCGTGATTGGCCAGGCCTGTGAATTCGACTACTCCGGCGTGCAGGCCTGCAAGGCGCTGCGCGAAGAGGGTTACAAGGTCATTCTGATCAACAGCAACCCAGCGACGATCATGACCGACCCCAATACGGCGGACGTGACCTACATCGAGCCCATCACCTGGCAGACGGTCGAGAAGATCATCGCCAAGGAGCGCCCCGATGCCATCCTGCCCACCATGGGTGGCCAGACTGCGCTGAACTGCGCGCTGGATCTGTGGAAGCACGGTGTGCTGGATAAGTACAACGTGGAGCTGATCGGTGCCAAGCCTGAAGCCATCGACAAGGCAGAAGACCGCCTGAAGTTCAAGGACGCCATGACCAAGATTGGTCTGGGCTCCGCACGCTCGGGCATTGCGCACTCCATGGAAGAAGCCTGGGAAGTGCAAAAGCACGTGGGTTTCCCCACCGTGATTCGCCCCAGCTTCACGCTGGGCGGCACAGGCGGTGGCATTGCCTACAACGCCGAAGAATTCGAGACCATCTGCAAGCGCGGTCTGGAAGCATCCCCCACCAACGAACTCCTGATTGAAGAGTCGCTGCTGGGCTGGAAAGAGTACGAGATGGAAGTGGTGCGCGACAAGGCGGACAACTGCATCATCGTGTGCTCGATCGAAAACCTGGACCCCATGGGTGTACACACCGGTGACTCCATCACCGTGGCGCCTGCACAGACGCTGACCGACAAGGAATACCAGATCATGCGCAATGCCTCGCTGGCAGTGCTGCGTGAAATTGGTGTGGACACTGGCGGCTCCAACGTGCAGTTCTCGGTGAATCCCAAGGACGGTCGCATGATCGTCATTGAGATGAACCCCCGCGTCTCGCGTTCCTCGGCACTGGCTTCCAAGGCCACAGGTTTCCCAATTGCCAAGATCGCGGCCAAGCTGGCTGTGGGCTTTACGCTGGACGAGCTCAAGAACGAAATCACCGGTGGCGCAACCCCCGCATCGTTCGAGCCCACCATCGACTACGTGGTCACCAAGATCCCACGTTTTGCGTTCGAGAAGTTCCCTGCTGCTGACAACCGCCTGACCACCCAGATGAAGTCTGTGGGTGAGGTGATGGCCATTGGCCGTACCTTCCAGGAATCCTTCCAGAAGGCCCTGCGTGGTCTGGAAGTGGGCGTGGACGGCATGAACGAGAAGACCCAGGACCGCGAAATCCTGGAAAAGGAACTGGGCGAGCCTGGTCCCGAGCGCATCTGGTACGTGGGCGATGCCTTCGCTGCTGGCTGGACGCTGGATGAAGTGCACAACATCACCAAGATCGACAAGTGGTTCCTGGTGCAGATCGAAGAGATCGTGAAGATCGAACTCGAACTGGACAAGCACTACGAAGCCCATGGTGACAAGGCGCTGTCCATGCTGGACGCTGCTACGCTGCGCGCCTTGAAGCAAAAGGGCTTCTCTGACCGTCGCCTGGCCAAGCTGCTGCACACCACCGACAAGGCCGTGCGCGAAGCCCGCAAGGCACTGAAGGTGCGCCCCGTGTTCAAGCGCGTGGACACCTGCGCAGCGGAGTTCGCCTCCAACACCGCCTACATGTATTCGACTTATGACGAAGAGTGCGAAGCCGCACCTTCGGACAAGAAGAAGATCATGGTGCTGGGTGGTGGCCCCAACCGCATCGGCCAAGGTATTGAGTTTGACTACTGCTGCGTGCACGCAGCCATGGCCATGCGCGAAGATGGTTACGAAACCATCATGGTCAACTGCAACCCCGAAACCGTTTCGACCGACTACGACACGTCTGACCGCCTGTACTTCGAGCCACTGACGCTGGAAGACGTGCTGGAAATCGTGGACGTGGAGCAGCCTGACGGCGTGATCGTGCAATACGGCGGTCAGACACCTTTGAAGCTGGCCCTGGGTCTGGAGCGCGAAGGCGTGAAGATCATCGGCACGACCCCTGACATGATTGACGCAGCCGAAGACCGTGAGCGCTTCCAGAAGCTGCTCAACGACCTGGGTCTGCGCCAGCCACCTAACGCGACTGCGCGTACGGAAGAAGAAGCACTGGAAAAGGCTGCTGGCCTGGGCTACCCCCTGGTGGTGCGTCCTTCCTACGTGCTGGGCGGCCGTGCGATGGAAATCGTGCACGAGCAGCGCGACCTGGAGCGCTACATGCGCGAAGCCGTGAAGGTTTCCAACGACTCCCCCGTGCTGCTGGACCACTTCCTGTCCAACGCCATTGAGTGCGATGTGGACTGTGTGCGTGACAAGACAGGTGCCGTGTACATCGGCGGTGTGATGGAGCACATCGAGCAAGCGGGCGTGCACTCCGGTGACTCGGCCTGCTCGCTGCCTCCTTACTACCTGAAGGCTGACACTGTGGCTGAAATCAAGCGCCAGACCGCTGCCATGGCCGCAGGCCTGAACGTGGTGGGCCTGATGAACGTGCAGTTCGCCATCAAGGAGCAAGACGGCCAGGACGTGATCTACGTGCTGGAAGTGAACCCCCGTGCTTCGCGTACCGTGCCTTTCGTCTCCAAGGCGACTGGCGTGCAGCTGGCCAAGGTGGCAGCACGCTGCATGGCTGGCGACACTCTGGCAGAGCAGGGCATCACCAAGGAAGTGACACCGCCTTACTTCAGCGTCAAGGAAGCGGTGTTCCCCTTCGTGAAGTTCCCCGGTGTGGACACCATCCTCGGCCCTGAGATGAAGTCCACTGGTGAAGTCATGGGCGTAGGCAAGACCTTCGGCGAAGCCTTTGTGAAGAGCCAGCTGGGCGCAGGCGTGAATCTGCCTGAGTCTGGCAAGGTGTTCCTGTCGGTGAAGAACAACGACAAGGCACGTGCCGTGGCTGTGGGCAAGGAGCTGGCTGCCATGGGTTACACCCTGTGCGCTACGCGCGGCACTGCAGCTGCTCTGGCAGAAGCGGGCCTGGAAGTGCAGGCTGTGAACAAGGTGGCAGAAGGTCGCCCTCACATCGTGGACATGATCAAGAATGGCGAAATCGCCATGGTCATCAACACGGTGGAAGAGCGCCGCAACGCCATTGCGGACTCCCGCGCCATCCGTACCAGCGCTTTGCTCAACCGCGTGACCACCTTCACCACCATCTTCGGCGCAGAAGCTGCCGTGGATGGCATGAAGGCCATGCGTGGCGATCTGGAAGTACATTCGGTGCAGGAATTGCACGCAATGTTGCAGCATTCATAGGCTGCATCGGGTTTTACTGAGGGTCGGCGGCTGTAAACACGGCATAATTGACTCCTAAACCTAGGAACACCGCCGCGCGGCTCACTGCGCGGCGGTTTGCTTTTGGGGCGTCCCATCCATACAGCCACGTCGTGTGGCGCTCTGGACATGCCCTTGTGGCGCAACTGCGCAATCGTGTGCGTGTACGCCCAGCCGTATGTGGAGAAACTGACATGGCAACCATTCCAATTACCAAGCGTGGCGCAGAAAAGCTCAAGGCCGAGCTGCAGCGCCTGAAGACTGTGGACCGTCCTGAAGTGATTCAGGCCATCGCCGAAGCACGTGCCCAGGGTGACCTGAGTGAAAACGCCGAGTACGAGTCCGCCAAGGATCGCCAGGGCTTTATTGAAGGTCGCATCATGGAGATCGAAGGCAAGCTCTCGACCGCACAGATCATTGACCCCGCCGCACTCGATGCGCAGGGCCGCGTGGTGTTTGGCGCGACTGTCGATCTGGAAGACGAAGACACGGGCAACCAGGTGACCTACCAGATCGTGGGTGAAGACGAGGCCGATCTGAAGCACGGCCTGATCAACATCTCCAGCCCTATTGCCCGCGCCCTGATCGGTAAGGAAGAGGGCGATGTGGCCGAAGTGCAGGCCCCCGGTGGTGTGCGCCGCTACGAAATCGTTGCGGTCAAGTACATCTAAGGCAACGCTTCAGCAGGCATGGCCGCACACAGCACACGCCCCAAAGCTGCGCTGGCGCTCACTGGCAGCTGGCTGCTGACGCTCAGTCTGAGCACGCTGGCCGTGGCCGTGCTGCTGCACAGTGCCAGCAACTGGCATGCGGTGCGTGATCAGCTGCAGCAGCTGAGTTTGTGGCAATCATGGATTTCTATAGCAGCTTGCGCTGGTCTGCTGGTCATTTCGCGTAAAAAACACTCGGAAAACCAGCAGGAATGGGCGCAAGGCGCTCTACTTATTTATGTGATCGGTGGCTTGCTGACTGCGCTGGTGCTGCACCATGGTGTGCTGACACAGTTTCTGGCGCAGCACGAGAGTCTGCTGCGTCAGGCACAGGTGCTGGTACTGCTGGCGCTGCACTGGCTGTGTGCCGTGCTGACACTGCGCAGCCTCTGGCGATTCCGCCAGGCTGGCTGATACGGCTGCTGAACACCATCCATGAAAAAAACCGCTGGGCGCAAGCCGCAGCGGTTTTTTCTTGCCAGCAGATGTAGCTTAGAAGCGGTGGCGGATACCCACGGCTACGCTGGTGCCGGAACCGTTGCTTGCTGTGAATGGAGAAGGCATGTTCTTGATCTTGTCGTACATCACCACGGTGTACACATCGGTGCGCTTGGACAGGAAGTGGTCATAGCCCAGGGTATAGGTGGTGCGTTTGATATCTGCAGGGTTAGCAGTTTCTGCCTTGGTGTAGGCCGCAGCAGCCTTGAAGGTGCCAGCCTTGGTTACAGGCACGTCTACGCCCAGCGATGTGGTCTTGGCGTCGTACTTGGGGACAGTCGAGTCCTTGACCTTGGATTGGCCGTATGTGGCATACAGCTTGGCTACGGAGAAGTCATAGCTGCCGCCCAGCATCCAGTTTTGCTTGGTAGGCTGCTCTGAAGTGTTGGGGTTACGAATCTGAGCGCGCTCGATGAAAGCAGTCAGGGCCAGCGGGCCCTGGAAGTACAGCACATTGGCGCCTACGTTCTTCTTGTTCTTGTTGTCGCCGCTTTGCTCACCAAACTGGTAGTGCAGGTTGGCGCTCAGACCGCCAAAGCTGGGAGTGCTGTAGGTGATCTGGTTGCTCCAGCCAGTGTCCGCAGCTGTGGTCTTGTAGTTGTGGGTATCATCCACACCCCAGCCCGTATTGGCGTGCAGCACCAGCGGCGAGACAGTGAAGGAGTCACCGTAGGGGTTGAACAGGATGGTAGGCAGGAAGTTGGGGGCCATGGAGCGGCCCAGCTTTACCGTACCAAAGCCACCAGACAGGGAGACATTGGCGTCACGCGCGAAGAAAGTTTCGTCGTAGGCGCCGGAGCCTACGTCCCAACGACCAGGGGTGCCGGTGTCTGCGCGGAAGAAAGCACCCAGTGCAAAGCCAGCCTTCAGACCATTGCCCAGGTCTTCCGTGCCCTTGATGCCCCACCACGATGTGGTCAGGCCGCCAGAACCCACCTGGCTGGTGCGTGCACCACCGGGAGCCTTCATGGAGCCGACATACATGTCGACCAGGCCAGACAGTTCTACGTTGCTTTGGGCGTGCGCAGTACCCAGGCATGCCAGCGCGGCACCCAGGGCGATCAGAGTGTGTTTCATGGGGGAATCCCTCAAAAGGTCAATAGCTAAGCTTGAAATTTTTTGAGCGAACTGCAGGCTGAAAACACTGTCTGCAGTTGCTTTTGCTTATAAAGCATGAGCCGTGCCAAATCGAGGGATGGTTGTGGGTACTACGCAAGATGAAGTAGTAGGTCTTTACTTGCTGTGCATGCGGCTGAGCAAATCTTGTGCTGCGGCTTCTGGATCTGGCGCATTGACCAGTGCGCGCACCACAGCAATCGAGCCCACGCCAGTGCTCAATACCTGTGGGAACTGCTCAGCCGCAATGCCGCCAATGGCCACCAGTGGGTACTGCTGCATCAGCCGCACATAGGCCTGCAGGCGTGCCACACCTTGCGGTGCGGTGGCCATTTTCTTGAGCGTGGTGGGGAACACGGCACCAAGGGCGATATAGCTGGGCTGCACCGCATGGGCGCGCACCATTTCGGCGTAGCCGTGGGTGCTCACGCCCAGACGCAGGCCACTGGCACGGATGGCGTCCAGTTGCGCACCTTCAAGGGCATCGAGGTCCTCCTGGCCCACGTGGATGCCGTATGCACCTGCATCAATGGCAGCCTGCCAGTGGTCGTTGATAAACAGGCGTGCGTTGGTGCCTTGCACGGCTGCCACAGCGGCCTGCACTTCGCGGCGAATGGCTGCCTGGTCATCGCTTTTGAAGCGCAGCTGCACCGTGGGCACACCTGCGCGGGCCATGCGTCCCACCCATTCAGCAGTGGGTAGTACGCCGTACAGACCCAGAGCACGTGGGCATTCTGGGAAAGCCAGCGTGGGGTCTGCACCTGCCAGGCCAAAGTCCTGCGGGTCATCAGGCCAGTGGGCGGCATCGAACTGGCCAGTACGTTCTGTCTGGCGCTGCCAGGCCTGGGCCAGGCATTCGGCGTCAATGGCGATAAAGCCCAGCGCGCTGCAGGCCTGCAAAGCGGCGAGATACGCCGGTTCGCTGCGGCTGGGGGCTGGCACAGGCTGCGAGGGCAGCGTGTCAGACGTAAAGGTGGCGCGGTGCGCGGCCACGATGGCGCTGGCCATCTCGGTGATGTGTTGCTCAGTCATGGTGCCAGAACGGTGTGCCAAGAACGGGGGTGCTGGGCTGGGCGGCAGATTGCTCAGCCATGGCACCAGCCAGATAGCCATCACGGCCAGCCTGCACGGCATCGGCAAAGGCACCAGCCATGCGCACGGGGTCTTCCGACAGGGCCACGGCGGTGTTGAGCAGCACGCCATCAAAGCCCCACTCCATGACGGTGCAAGCGTGCGAGGGGCGGCCCAGACCGGCGTCCACGATCAGCGGCACATTCAGGCGCTCGCGCAGCACCTGCATGGCATAGGGGTTGGCAGGGCCACGGCCTGTGCCAATGGGGGCAGCCCAGGGCATGACGGCCTGGCAGCCGACGTCCACCAGGCGCTGGCACAGCACCAAGTCTTCGGTGCAGTAGGGTAGCACCTGAAAGCCGTCTTTGATAAGGATGGAGGCAGCTTCCACCAGATTCAGCGTATCGGGCTGCAAGGTGTAGTCGTCGCCAATCAGCTCCAGCTTGATCCAGGGCGTGTCAAACACTTCACGCGCCATCTGGGCGGTGGTGACGGCTTCCTGGATGGTCATGCAGCCCGCGGTGTTGGGCAGCACGGGCACGTTGAGTTTGCGCAGCAGCTCCCAGAAGCTGGCGCCGGTTTCGGCGGCATTGCTGCCCTGGCGGCGCAGGGAGGCGGTGACCATGGCGGGCTTGGCGCGTGTAACGGCGGCTTCCAGCACCGCAGGCGATGGGTAGCGCGAGGTGCCCAGCAGCAGGCGGCTGTGGAAGGTCTGGCCGTACAGCACTAGGCTGTCGGTGGCAGAAGAAGTCTCAGTAGTCATATCGTTTTGATAGCTGCCAGCGCCCGTCAGATAAGCGCTAGAGTCCAATTTCATTCAAATTTCTGAAAGATGCTCAGCCGCCTGTGACAGGGGCAATGATTTCCAGGCGATCGCCCGCTTGCAGGGTGCGAGTGGCATAGCCGGACTTGGGTACGAATTCCGTATTCACGGCAACGGCAAACGGTGGCTTGGGTTGCCATTGGGCAACGGCATCGGCCACGGTGGCGTGGTCAGGCAGTTCCACGGTTTGTTGGTTGATGGTGATGTGCATGTCTGTCCAGATCAGGGCAAAGACGGGGTAGAAAAAATCAGACGCCAGCAGGCTGGTGCACGGGCACGTCAAAGCGTTCGGCCAGCTCGGTGCTGCCGGTGCGCAGTATCTGCAGCGTGACGTCGAGCATAGCCGGAGAAATCATGTAGCCATGGCGGTACAGGCCGTTGACCTGCAGCACGCGCTCGCTCAGCCAGCGCACGGCAGGCAGATTGTCTGGCAGCGTAGGGCGGCACTGGGTGGCAATTTCCAGAATGCGTGCTTCGGCAAACCCTGAGTGCACGGTGTAGAGGGCGCTGAGCAGCTCCATGACCGAGCGCAGGCTGGCTGGGCTCATGTCGTCAGATTCGATCTCGGTCGCGCCAATCACAAACAAATGGTTTTCCTTGGGTGCGATGTACAGCGGATAGCGGGGGTGCACCAGGCGTGTGGGGCGCTGCAGGGTCACTTCAGGTGCATACACGCGCACGACCTCGCCGCGTATGCCGCGCAGGGATTTCCATTCGGTGCGCGCGCCCAGGCCGCGGGCGTCAATCACCAGATCGGGCTGGCCTGCGGTACCAGGCGCAAAGTCGGTGGTTTCGCGTGGGGTGTGCCAGTGAAAATTAACGCCCAGGCGTGTCAGTGTTTTTTCAAGGGCAGCCAGCAGCTGGCGGTTGTCCAGCTGGCCTTCACCGGGCAGGTAGACGCCCTGAGTAAAACGGCCCTGCAGGGCGGGCTCTACGTCGTTCAGGCGCTGGGCGTTCAGGTTTTCCAGCGCTGGCAGCGTGGGGTTGATTCGGCGGTTTTTCTCAAACAGTCCGCACAGGCGGTTGGCGTCTGCTGTGTCCTGACGGTGCCAGACAACGAGCGTGCCGTTTTGCTGAAAGAAGACGTGCTCCTGGAGTTGCGCAATCAGCTCAGGCCAGCGCGTGAGGCCATACTGGCCCATGCGCACCACGCCGGGTTCGGTGATGGCCGACTCCGCCAGTGGCGCCAGCATGGCTGCTGCCACGCGAGCGGCGGCCCCATCGGCTTCGGGTCCCTTGGCTTCGAACATGTCCACGCGATGCCCTTCACGTGCCAGCTCCAGGGCCAGCAGACGGCCCATCAGGCCTGCGCCCAGAATGGCAATGTGTGAAGGTGAGGTCAGAGCGATCATGGTGAGTGTTTACGTCCGTTTATCTGTGTCGCCAAGGACAAAACGGGCGTGCTGCCGCTCCGGTGAAACTCCCCACGCCAGCATGATCTGGATCGGGTAGCGGGGCCTGCATGGCTGCATTGTCTGCCCCAGGGTCTTTCTCAGCCGCGCACCGGGCTGCCGTTCGTTGGCAGTTCTGGCGGGACACCCCTGTTTCGTCCACAAGCCTCGATTACAGCACAGCAGGGGGCACTGCGGGGCTGAGGCAGGAACAAGCCTTGGCTTGAGTCATAATTTTTCGTATGACGATGCAACAGATGCCTTCGGGCAGTGCCACTTCCTCCCTGCCGCGCTATGCGCGTGTGCTCTCCATCGCTGGCTCGGACAGCGGCGGTGGCGCAGGTATCCAGGCTGACCTCAAGACTTTTGCCGCACTGGGCTGCTATGGCATGACGGCGATTACCGCCATTACCGCACAGAACACGCAAGGTGTGCGCGCCATCCACGGTATTCCCCCCGAGATGCTGCAGGCGCAGATCGATGCCGTGATGCAGGATATTGGTGCAGACGCCATCAAGATCGGCATGCTGCACGCGCCAGAGATTGTGCATGTCGTGGCCGATGCCATTCGCCGCCATGGCATCACCAAGGTGGTGCTCGACCCAGTGATGGTCGCCACCAGTGGTGACAAGCTCATCCATGATGAAACCGCAGAAGTGCTGGTGCGCGAGCTGTTTCCGCTGGCGACCGTCATCACGCCCAACCTGGACGAAGCAGGCTGGCTGATTGGCCGCAAGATTGAAGATGTCTCAGACATGGAAGCTGCCGCCCAGGCGTTGCTGAATATGGGCGCGCCGCATGTGCTGCTCAAGGGCGGCCATCTGCCTGGTGAATGGGTGGTAGACCTGCTGGCAGGCAAGGACGGCTTGCGCAAGGAACTGGGCAGCCAGCGAATTCATACGCACAACGGCCACGGCACGGGCTGCACGCTCTCGTCCGCAATTGCGGCGCACATGGCACTGGGGTTTGAACTGCAGCCTGCGGTAGAGAGTGCGCGTACCTATATCGTGGGGGCAATTGCCTCGGGTGCGCAGGTACATACAGGGCAGGGGCACGGGCCGCTGAACCATGGTTTTGCACCATTGCCTCAGATGATTTTCAGGGGCTAGGGCTTATCCAGACTGCGCAAGCAGCTATAAAAAACGGCGCTTGAAGCGCCGTTTGCTGTTTGGGTGAGAGTAGTTCTTACCAGCCCCAGCCCAGGCTGGTAGACATCCAGCCTTCTTGGTCGTCAGCAGTTTGGACCTTGGCCCAGTCACCCTGCTTTTCCAGCGTCTTGACGATGTCGTACTTGTTCAGCTTGGTCACGACTGCGTGGTTGGTACCAGGGCCTGAGCGCAGGTTCACTGTATTGGCCTTGACCAGGAAGTGGGGCTCATCGGTGGTCAAGGGTTTGTGCACCCAGCCCAGCATGCCTTCAAAGTCCTTGACCTTGAGCCAGTCACCTTCGCGTGCAATCACTTGCACGGGATAGCCTTTGATCAGCTCCCAGGCAATTTCAGACTTGGTGGTCGGTTTGGCGCGAATGTTGACGGTGTTGCCCTTGATACTCAGAAACTCTTGTGCTTGGGCGAGCGTAGGGGCAGCAGTCAGCATGCCAGTCAACAACAGCGTCGCAAAGCCTCCACGGCGCAGGGAGCGGGTGAGGTGAAGGGTGAATGAGTGCAACACGCGGCAATAACTCCTGTTAATCAATGGGATGAGGCACCGGGCTCACTCAAACATGCCGGTGGTTGAGCACCTGCGTAACCCGGCGGTATCACCAGTGCAAGCCTGTGACTTGCCTTGTGGTGTGAGCGGTGCTTCGAGCGTAATACACAGTGCCTCACATGGGGTGATCATGCCGCACAGCGTCTGATAGAAAGTTGTTTTCCTACAAGCTCAGAAGGCATGTGCTGACATTTTTACAACGCGGCGCATATTAACTGCTGAAACCTTTGGACACAACTAAACTGCGCAAGCAATTTTGCGCTGGATGAAAGCATGACAAAGCAGCAAGGTCTGGCTGTTGCATTCCAGTGCCGTATATGCAGGACGAGCATGCCCTGTGCCAGCTCCTATCTCTCAACGGTAGCCTGCGGCTATTGAAATGGCGCTGTCGGGATGTATGTCCCGTACAGCGCCATTGCAGTCTTCAGTGATTTCTCAGTGGTTTATCAGCTGACTGCGCTACGCGGCAGGCATCGTGCCAGCACAAAGCAGATCAACAGGGTAGGAATGGCGCGGCCTGCATCCTCGCTGATCAGCGGCATGCAGTGGTAGAGCACAATGCCACCCAGCCACAGCACGACGGTGCTCCAGCGCACGCTGTGCATGGTCTGCAGCTGTATTTGCGGCTGCCAGGCCAGGCGTCCCAGAATCACGCCAAACAGAGGTACAAACACCGAGCTGAGCAGCAGCAGAAATGGCTCAATGCTGTGCATGGGCAGCACCATTGCCAGCAGCACGCAGACCAGCGTCAGCAGCAGACCCCACTGGCGCACACTCCAGCGCGGCAGCACGCTGTGTACCGCCATGGCGCCGGAGTAGGTGTCGCCATAGGCGTTGTCGACCTCGTCAATCAGAATCAGGCTCAGTGCAATCAGCCCCCCTTGAGCCAGCAGCAAGGCGGTGACCAGATCCTGGCTTGGCAGCGTCAATGCCACCAGCACGCCCAGTCCGTAGCACCAGATGTTGGCCAGCGCAAAGCCCAGCCAGGTGCCATGCAGGGCAGAGCGGCCATCGCGCCCGTGGCGTGCATAGTCAGCGACCAGGGGCAGCCAGGAAATGGGCATGGCTACCACCAGATCCATGGCTGGCAACCAGCCCAGGCCGCCTGTGCCTTGCCGCTGCCAGATGTTGTGCCAGCCTTGCTGCAGTGCCAGCTGCACAAAGCTCCAGCTCAGCCACAGCAGTGACAGCACCACCAGCGGCAGTGCAATGCGTGCAATCAGCTGGCGCACCAGCTTGAGCATGGAGCCGCTGATCAGCAGGGCAATCACCATGCCCCAGAGCAGGGTGGCCATCACTGGCCAGTAGCTGGCCTGCATGCCCCCAGCCTCGCGGGCAATGGCGATGGTGGCATCGCGCATCACCACCAGTTCAAACGTACCCCAGCCAATGAGCTGCACCAGATTCAGCAGGATGGGCAGCTTGGCAAACTGCGTGCCGTAGACATGCGTCATCAGCGCCGCACTGGAAAGCCCCGACCTGCAGGCAATCAATGCCATCCAGCCGAGCAGGCCTGCGCCCAGCAAGGAGCCCAGCACAATCGCCAGTACTGCCTGCTGGGTGGACAGTGCAGGCACCAGATAGGCACCCACCTGCATGACCAGCAGGCCTACGCCCAGACTGAACCACAATGCGGCATGGTCACGAAAACCAAAGACACGCTCTGTATGGTGGGTGGGTGACAGCGCCTGGTTGTGCGGCGCTGAAGCGGAAGAAGAAACAGACATGAATGCTCCGTATGTCAACGAAGCAGGGGCCGTGACGGCGCGCCACGCCGCACCGGGAACCACGGCGGGCGAATCACCAGAACAGCTTCCCTGCGCGAGGATGACCTCAATCAGGTTCAAAGGGTGTGATCTCAGCCCTGCTGCAGCGCAGCAGGACACCCCTAGCGAATGCCAGCAAAGTGGCGGGGCGGATTGTGCCTGTGGATGGGAGAAATAGCCAGTGGCCAGGACTTCACGGCGTGGAGGGCCTGCGTCGCGGAACGCTATGGCTGAAGTGCTCTTTGCAGCGCATCTACACAAAATGCCATGCTGTCCCAGGACGTGTCGTAGCTGGGTGAGAACCGCAGCACAGAGTGCAGCTGGCGGGCCTGCATATCCCATGGCGTAAAAGCTGCCGGACATAACGCTGCTTCAATGCCCTGGCGTTGCAGGCTGGTGTGGATATGTTCATGGCTGTGCGATACGCATTCCAGAGTCACGATGCCAGAGAGATGCTCGCGTTGTGGAATGTGGACTTTGACCGCAGGGAGGGTCTGCAAGCGCTCTCGCAGCCATGTTGCACGTTCCTGGATTTGCTCTTGCACCTTGGCTGCGCCAGCAGCATTCCATTCGTCGAATGCCTGACTCAAACCCAGTCGCAAGGCGATGGATGACTCTGAGAGCTCCAGTTTTTTGGCATCCGTCCTATGGACCCACGTACTGTCTGTTTGCCATGGGCGGGAGAAGTGGTCTGCACCCAGTGGATGTAGGGAGGGTAAAAAGTCTGGATGCACATAGGCAAAACCTGTGCCGCGAGGCCCTCTGAGCCACTTGCGACCGGGAGCGGTGAGCGCAGTACATTGCAGTGCTTGCACGTCAATGTGCCACTGTCCCATGGCCTGCGCTGCATCAATCAGCAAGGGCGTCCTGTACTGCGCACAAAGTGCGCCAATGGTCTGTGCAGGTTGAATGAGCGGGCTGTTGGATGAAAACCAGGTCAGCACCACCAGACTGGTGGGTGTTTGCAGCAAGCGGTCCAAGGCATCTATATCCACAAGGCCATCAGCATTGCATGGCATTTCTTCGATGCGGACACCGTACTGCGCGCGCAGCTGCATCAAGACACCCAGGTTGCCTCCCCATTCATTGCGGGCAACGAGAATGCGCCCACCTTGGCGCCAATCCATGCTGCTGATGATGCGGCCCCAGCCGTCGCTATTACCTTGCGTCAAAGCGATATCTTCAGGGCGTGCATGGATAGCCTGCGCGATTTTTTGATAAACGCTGGCGATGTCTTTGTGTACCTGCTTGGCTGCGAGATAGCTGCCCATTTGCTGCTCTTGGCACATATAGGCATGCATGGTGTTGCGCGTAGCGTCCGACATCAGGCCGCAGGCGGCATGGTTGAGATAGTGCATGAAATGGGGGGTGAGTGGGAGCTTCTGGTCGGTGCTGACAGTCTAGGGCGCAGCGTGCCTGATGCACCTCGTATTCAACGTAGGCAGTCGTCAGGCTTTTGTCCCTGCCTGACTGGTCGACGACATCATCACCATCTCATGCCCTGCAGCTTTGCCAAGCTGCCTACACTTCACACCATGCCAAATCTCTATGACGCTTTGACGCAGATGCTGCGTGAGTACTGGAAGGCCCATGATGGCGCCTATCCCCAAGCTATTGAACTGATGCCCCAGGATCTGCAGGCGCTGCGAACAGGTCGCAAACTGATCAATGAATCCATGAACTTTCAGTTGGACGAAGACTGGGGTGGGGAGTTTCTGGGCGTGCCGTTGCGTGAAGGGCAGATGAACTGTCTGGTCGCAGGTGATGGCCAGCGCCTGCCCGTACAGCTGACCGACGAGGAGCAGCTGCCTGCAGCCTGAATTTTCATCAAAATGGCTTTCAGGGCAGATGTAGTCTGCGCTGGAAGCTATGTATTTGGAAGCTGCCTCATTGCAGCAGCGTATGCAGTGGCACATGGTGGAGCAATCACCATGTGCTTTTTTGTGGCTGGCTGCATGGGGTATGCAGGCGGCGGTATCCGATGCCTCAGGGTTTACCCGTGAAGCATCCGGCTGCAGGCATGAAGTCTGTCGCAAGGTTGACAGCGCAGAGGCTTGCAGCCGGGATGACTGATGAATGGGCCGGTCTCTGACGCGACAATGGGGCGGTTTTTAGTCACAGACAAGACAGGCTATGGACGACCCGATTCTTACTATGGAAGAGAGAGAGGCGATCAATGCTGGTCGCTGGTTTTCATCCCTTTCCCCTTCATTGCGGCACGACATATTGCGATGCGCTTACGTCAAACGGTTCAAGGATGGTGCTTTGATCTGCGCGCGTGGCGAGGTGCCGGAGGAGTGGTTTGCGTGTGCCAGGGGGGCGGTGCGGGTCAGCTCCACCTCCATCACGGGCAAGCAGATCACACTCACCTATGTGGAGCCGGGGATCTGGTTTGGGGATACCTCAATTTTCGACGGAGACAGGCGCACGCACGATGCGTACGCACACGGCGCCACCACGCTGCTGTGTGTGGCCAAGGCGGATTTCAAACGCATTCTGGCAACGCACACGGAGTTTTACGAAGCCATGCTGTGGCTGGCAGCGCGGCGCATTCGCCAGCTCTATGGGCTGGTGGAGGACCTGAATACTTTGCCATTGCGTGCGCGGCTGGCCAAGCAGCTGCTGCATCTGGCGCGCAGCTATGGCATTCCCAGCCTGGCCAATGGCGAAGAAATTCGCATCGGCCTGCAACTGGCACAGGAAGAACTGGCCCAGCTGCTCGGGGCTTCACGCCAGCGCGTGAACCAGGAGCTCAAGGGCATGGAGCGCGAGGGGGCCATCCGGATCGAACCGGGTGGTCTGGTGGTACGTGACCGCGATGCGCTGCTGCGTATTGTGGAAACAGACTTTTAAGGACTTATGAGCAACTTTGACCAATTTGTAGGTACCAGACCTGTCTCGGAAGCCCACGCTTTTGATCTTGCCGCACTGAGTGCCTGGATGCAGTCCCATGTGGATGGCTTTGAAGGCCCCGTGCAGGCAGAGATGTTCAAAGGCGGCCAGTCCAACCCGACCTACAAACTGGTCACACCGGCGCGCAGCTATGTGATGCGCGCCAAGCCCGGCCCGGTAGCCAAGCTGCTGCCTTCGGCCCATGCGATTGAGCGCGAATTTCGCGTGATGCGTGCGCTGGCGGGTACCGATGTGCCCGTGCCCCACATGTATGCGCTGTGCGAGGATGAATCCATCATCGGCCGGGCTTTCTACATCATGGAGTTCAAGCAGGGGCGTGTGCTGTGGGATCAGGGCCTGCCTGGCATGGCGAACCCGCAGCGCGCAGCCATCTATGACGAGATGAACCGCGTGATTGCAGCGCTGCATACCGTAGATGTCCAGCAGCATGGGCTGAGTGACTACGGCAAGAGCGGCAATTACTTTGAGCGCCAGATTGGCCGCTGGAGCAAGCAGTACCAGGCTTCGATCACCCAGCCCATTGAGGAAATGGACCTCCTCATGGACTGGCTGCCTGCCCACATGCCCGATAGCGCCAGGGATGAGCGCAAGCGCTCCATCGTCCATGGTGACTACCGCATGGACAACCTGATGTTTGCACCCGAGGAAGACCGTGTGGTGGCCGTGCTGGACTGGGAGCTGTCCACACTGGGCCATCCGCTGGCGGACTTCAGCTACCACTGCATGGCCTGGCACATTCCCGCCAGCCTGGGGCGTGGTATTGGCGGGCTGGATATTGCCGCGCTGGGCATTCCCAGTGAGCAGGACTACATGCGCAGCTACTGCGAGCGTACCGGGCTGGCAACGCCCGAGCAGCTGCAGGCAGACTGGAACTTTTACCTGGCCTACAACATGTTCCGCATTGCGGCCATCTTGCAGGGCATTGCCAAACGCGTAGAGGCTGGTACGGCATCCAGTGCACAGGCCAAGGCTGCTGGTGAGACAGCACGGCCGATGGCACAGCTGGCCTGGGCCTACGCGCAAAAGCACAGCGCTTGAGTGTTCCTGCAGACACAGCAGGCCTGCAGGTTTTTTTCCTTCATGCATCAGACGGCAGGCGATGGCCGAAGGGCAGCGCTCGCCCATGTTTCGCCCTAATTACTACAGGAGGCACACCATGGATTTTGACTACTCCCCCAAGACCAAGGAGCTGCAGGCACGCTTGCTGCGTTTCATGGATGCGTACATCTACCCGAATGAGGAAGCCTTTCAGCAGGAGTTGCAAGCCAATACCGAGGCGGGCAAGCGCTGGACGCCCCTGCAGCTGATTGAAGGCCTGAAGGACAAGGCCAAGGAGCAGGGCTTGTGGAACCTGTTTCTGCCGCAGGACACCGCCGAGATTGCCGGGGTGCAGGGTGCAGGACTGACGAATCAGGAATACGCACCGCTGGCTGAAATCATGGGCCGTGTAGGCTGGGCCTCAGAAGTCTTTAACTGCTCGGCACCTGATACGGGCAATATGGAAACCATTGCCCGCTATGGTACGCAGGAGCACCGTGACCGTTGGCTCCAGCCTTTGCTCAATGGCGAGATCCGCTCCGCCTTTGCGATGACCGAGCCTGAGGTGGCATCGAGCGACGCCACCAATATCTGCACCCGTATTGAGCGCCAGGGTGATGAGTACGTGATCAATGGCCACAAGTGGTGGATTTCTGGCGCGGGCGACCCACGCTGCGCCATCTACATCGTCATGGGCAAGAGCAATCCCGATGCCCCCAAGCATGCGCAGCAAAGCATGGTGCTGGTGCCGGCTGACACACCCGGCGTGCGTGTGGTGCGCCCGCTGCAGGTGCTGGGCTATGACGATGCACCGCACGGCCACATGGAAATGTATTTCGAGAACGTGCGCGTGCCTGCCAGCCATATTTTGCTGGGCGAAGGCCGTGGCTTTGAAATTGCGCAGGGCCGCCTGGGCCCCGGGCGTATCCACCACTGCATGCGTCTGATTGGTCAGGCCGAGCGTGCGCTGGAGCTGATGTGCAAGCGTGCCTCCAGCCGCGTAGCCTTTGGCAAGACGGTGGCGCAGCAGACCGTGACGCAGGAGCGCATTGCCGAGGCACGCTGCCGCATCGACATGGCACGTCTGCTCACGCTCAAGGCGGCCTGGATGATGGACACCGTGGGCAACAAGGTGGCACGCACCGAGATTGCCATGATCAAGGTGGTGGCCCCCAAGCTGGCCTGTGATGTGATTGACTGGGCCATGCAGGTACACGGTGGCGGTGGTATGAGCCAGGACTTTCCGCTGGCCCATGCCTATACCACGGCGCGTACGCTGCGCTTTGCCGACGGCCCGGATGAAGTACACCGCAATGCCATTGCCAAGTGGGAGCTGGGCAAGTACAGCGAATATGGGCGTGATGCACAGGTGCCTGTGACGCGCGGCGCATAAGCAGTCCACAACCTAAAAAAAGAAAGCGACCCGAGGGTCGCTTCTTTGATGGGTGGTATCGCAGAAAGGCTTATTCCACCTTGGCCTTGGCGCGCAGGTCTTCCTGGAACTGCACCATCTTTTGCTGTTCCAGCTGGGAGGCGATCTGGGGCTTGATGTCTTCCAGGGCAGGCAGTTCTGCGTCGCGGATGTCATCGACACGAATCACGTGCCAGCCGAACTGGCTCTTGGCGGGAGTGTCGCTGACTTCACCCTTTTTCAGCTTGAGCATGGCTTCGGTGAACTCAGGCACGTAGTTGGATGGGCTGGCCCAGTCCAGATCGCCACCATTCTGGGCGGAACCTGGGTCCTTGGACTCCTTCTTGGCGATGTCTTCGAACTTCTTGGAGCCGGACTTGATTTCCGCAATGATGGCCTTGGCACGGTCTTCCGAGTCCACCAGGATGTGGCGTGCACGGTATTCCTTGCTGGAGTTGGCGGCGACGAACTTGTCGTATTCGGCCTTGATTTCGCCGTCAGTGACAGGGTTCTTCTTGAGGAAGTCAGAGAACAGTTCGCGGATCAGCAGTGTTTCGCGAGCCAGCTCCATCTGCAGCTTGTACTCGGGCGAATTTTCCAGACCGCGCTTGGCTGCTTCCTGCATGAAGATTTCACGCGCGATGATTTCGTCCTTGATCTGAGGATCCATCTCGGCAGGGACTGTGCGGCCGGAGCTCTCGATTTGCTGCTTCAGTGCGTGGAAGCGTTCCATGGGAACGGGCTTGCCGTTCACAATAGCCAAGTTTTGCGCAGAAGCCGAAAGGGCGACAGTGCCCAACACGACGGCGGCCACAAGGCTGGGCAAAAGCTGTTTTTTCATGCGGAAATCCAAGAAAAGGTGAGAAGGTTGGTGCTTGCCAACGACCGTTGGCAAGTCTTTGACATCGTAGGTCTACAGCACTTCGATTGCCAGCGCGTGCAGCCCCTGATCAATGAAAGCTTGAAGGCAATCATACACAAGGCGATGACGCGCTACGCGACTCTTGCCAGCAAATGCATCGCAGGCAATGCGCACACGAAAGTGGGTGCCAAATCCTGTGCCATTGGCGCCTGCATGGCCTGCATGGGCCGCGCTTTCGTCAATGACTTCCAGCTGGGTGGGTGCCAGCCGCTCGCGCAGCACGGCTTCAATCGCAGCAGCGGTGATGGGCTCACTCATGGCCCTGCTCCTTGCTGCTGGGTTCCACATCCTTGAGGTAGCGGCTCAGGTACAGGGCTTGCGCTATGACAAAGAGCAGCATCAGCCCCAGACCACCGAACATCTTGAAGTTGACCCAGGTATCGGTATCAAAGTTGAAGGCAATCCAGATGTTCAGCACGCCCATGACGGCAAAAAATGCCGTCCAGGCCCAGTTGAGGGTGTTCCAGACCGGGTCTGGCAGCTGCATCTGTGCGCCCATCAGGCTTTTGATGAAGTTCTTTCTGAAGATCAGCTGGCCCACCAGCAGCGCGCCGCCCATAAGCCAGTACAGCACCGTGGGCTTCCATTTGATGAAGTTCTCGTCGTGGGCCAGCAGCGTCGCGCCACCAAACAGCACGATGACGATCAGGCTGACCCACTGCATGGGCTCCACCTTGCCGTGCTTGAAGCGCAGATAGGCAATTTGCACGATGGTGGCCACGATGGCGACGGCAGTGGCTTCATAGATGCCCCAGACCTTGAAAGCCACGAAGAACAGAAGAATGGGGAAGAAATCAATCAGCAGTTTCATGAAACATTGGGGCAGTGTGCTGCCCGCAGACATGCGAAAGACGCCAAGCATGCCATAGCCTGACGAGGTATCTGGCCGCAAAGACCTTGATGGCGCTGGACAAAGCCACGCGCTGCGTGGCCGCAGCAGACTCAGGGCTGTGCGTCAGGTGCGAGATCCTGAAAATCCAGCGATGCAGAGTTCATGCAGTAGCGCAGTCCGGTGGGGGCAGGGCCGTCCGGGAAGACATGGCCCAGGTGCGCGCCGCACTGGCTGCACACGGTTTCGGTGCGCACCATGTGGTGGCTGTAGTCGGTGATTTCCTTGATGGCACCGGGCACAGCCTGTGAAAAGCTGGGCCAGCCGCAGCCTGCATCAAACTTGGTATCGGCATCAAACAGCTTGGCACCGCAGCAGATGCAGTGGTAGCTGCCGTCGGCCCAGTGCTGTTCATATTTGCCGGTGAAAGGGCGCTCGGTGGCGGCATGGCGTGTGACCTGGTAGGCCACGGGCTCTGCGCCCTTGGCCTGCAGATGTTGCTGCCATTCGGCATCGGTTTTCTGGATAGGAAATGTCATGACGAACAACTGATGGCAATAGAAGAAGCCCATTCGGGCGGAAAGTCAGCCCAGTCACGGTGGGCGGGCTGCTCGACAAAGGGCTGGGCCAGCACCTGCTGCAATGATTGCACCAGCGTGAAGTCCCCAGCGCGTGCCGCACGAATGGCTTGTTCTGCCATGTGGTTGCGCAGCACATACACTGGGTTGGTATTAAGCATCAAATTGGCGTCTGGCGCTTGTCCTGCCTGCGCTGACAGCTCTTGATACGAGAGCAGCCACTGGTCAAAGTTGAAAGTGCCAATAAACAGCTCGCGGGTGCGTTCGTAGTTGCCATCCTGCGCGCTCAGGGACAGGCGCCGCCAGAAGATGGTGTGGTCCACGCGGCTGCTGGCCAGCAGCTCCAGCAGTTGGCCGATGACGGGTGTGACCTGTTCCTCGTGCGTCTGCGCGGCCTGCGGCAAGCCCAGCTTGGCGCACATGAGCGCGCGGAACGCATGGCTGAAGGCGGGGCGATAGGCTTCCAGCGCCTGCACGGTGATGTCTTCATCGCCAATCAGAGGCAGCAATGCCTGGCCCAGGCAGAACAGGTTCCAGTACGCCACCTGCGGCTGCTTGCTGAAGGCGTAGCGGCCCTGGTGGTCGCTGTGGTTGCAGATGTGTTGCGGGTCAAACGCATCCAGAAACTGAAAGGGTCCATAGTCAATCGTCAGGCCCAGAATGCTCATGTTGTCCGTATTCATCACGCCATGGCAAAAGCCCACGGCCTGCCAGTGCGCCATGAGCTGCGCCGTGCGCTGGCCCACGGCATGCAGCAGCGCGGCGTAGGCATTGCCGCTGTGTCCGTCAGTGCTTTGCCAGCCATTGCGGCAGGCAGGGTAGTAGCGGTCAATCACATAGTCGGCCAGCTGGCGCAGCTCGGTTTGCATGTCACGCGCGGCAAAGTGCTCAAAGTGGCCAAAGCGCACAAAGCTGGGGGCAGCGCGTGTGACCACGGCAGCGGTCTCTACTTCCTCGCGGTAGACGGGAGCATCAGAGGCTGTCAGGCACAGTGCCCGCGTGGTGGGAATGCCCAGCGCATGCATGGCCTCGCTGCACAGGTATTCACGAATGCTGGAGCGCAGCACGGCACGGCCATCGCCGCCGCGTGAGTAGGGGGTGCGACCCGCACCCTTGAGCTGCAGTTCCCAGCCGCTGGCGGTCTCGCCCAGGCAGATGGCGCGCCCATCGCCCAGTTGCCCGGCCCAGACGCCAAACTGGTGGCCGCTGTACACGCTGGCATAGGGCTGGCTGCCGGGCAGCAGGGTATTGCCGGTGAAAGCCTGCAGGGCAGCGTCAGTCTCGAGCAGGCCTTCAGGCAGTTGCAGCTGCTGGGCCAGTGCCTTGTTGCGTGCCACCCATTGCGGATCAGGCAGCGGTGTGGGCTGCAGGTAGGTCAGAAAAGCGCTGCCCAGCTGGGCAAAGCCGGTTTGCCACGGCAGGGCGAGGGGGCCGGAAGAAGAGTGCATGTCAGCCATTGTCACCAAGCCGTGAAACCCTTGCGATTGCAGGAAATGCCTGCACAGCCGTGGTGCAAATGCCGTTTAACTGGCACTTGGGCGACACCTGAATGCGCGTAAATCCGCAAACTGGTGTGCAAAGGCTGCACGTAGGATGCCTGCAAGGCAGGTTGCAACCAGCCGTACAAAACCAAAAGGAGACAACACCATGCAGGGTTTGATGCAAAGTCGGCAGCTGCTGATTTCGAGTCTGATTGAGTTCGCGGCGCGCCACCACAGGGATGCGGAAATCGTCTCGCGCCGTGTGGAAGGCGATATCCACCGCTACACCTATACCGAGCTGGCGCAGCGCTCCAAGCAGTTGGCCAATGCGCTGGATGGGCTCAAGGTGGCGCATGGCGACCGTGTGGCATCGATTGCCTGGAACGGCTACCGCCACATGGAGATGTACTTTGGCGTCAGCGGCTCGGGCCGGGTGCTGCACACCATCAACCCGCGTCTGCACCCCGAGCAGGTGGCCTGGATTGTCAACCATGCCGAAGACCAGGTGCTGTGCTTTGACATGACGTTTTTGCCCCTGGTGCAGGCCGTGCATGCCAAGTGCCCTACGGTGCGCCAGTGGGTGGCGCTGTGCGATGCAGACAAGCTGCCTGCGGACAGCGGCATTCCCGGGCTGGTGAGCTATGAACAGTGGATTGGTGCGCAAAGCATGCACTACCGCTGGCCACAGCTCGATGAAAACACGGCCTCCAGCATGTGCTACACCAGCGGCACGACCGGCAACCCCAAGGCGGCGCTGTACAGCCACCGCTCCACCGTGCTGCACGCCTATGGTGCAGCCTTGCCAGATGTGATGTGCCTGTCTGCACGCGATGCGGTGCTGCCCGTCGTGCCCATGTTCCACGTCAATGCCTGGGGCATTCCGTATTCGGCCGCGCTGACTGGTGCCAAGGTGGTGTTCCCCGGGCCGGCGCTCGATGGCAAGTCGCTGTACGAGCTGATCGAGGCCGAGGGCGTGACCTTTGCTGCTGGTGTGCCCACCGTGTGGCAGATGCTGCTGGGCCACGTGCAGAGCGTAGGCGGCAAGTTCAGCACGCTCAACCGCACGGTGATTGGCGGCTCAGCCTGCCCACCGGCCATGATTGATGCCTTCGAGCAGGGCTATGGCGTGAAGGTGCTGCACGCCTGGGGCATGACGGAAATGAGCCCGCTGGGCACGCTGTGCACCTTGAAGAACAAGCACCTCAAGCGCAGCAAGGAGGAGCAGCAGCGCATCAGTCAGAAGCAGGGCCGTGCCATTTTTGGTGTGGACATGAAGATTGTGAACAGCGAAGGCCTAGAGCAGCCCTGGGACGGCAAGACCTATGGCGACCTGCTGGTGCGCGGCCCCTGGATTCTGGAGCGCTACTACAAGGGCGACAGCCCGCTGGTCATGGACGATCAGGGCCAGGGCTGGTTCCCCACGGGGGATGTGGCCACCATTGACGAAGACGGCTTCATGCAGATCACGGACCGCACCAAGGATGTGATCAAGTCGGGCGGTGAATGGATCAGCTCGATTGACATCGAAAACATTGCCATGGGCCACCCCGCCGTTGCCATGGCCGCCTGCATTGGCATGCCCCACCCCAAGTGGGATGAGCGCCCGATTGTGGTCGTGGCCCTCAAACCGGGCGTGCAAGTCTCGCGTGAAGCAATTCTGGCTTTCTACGAAGGCAAGATTGCCAAGTGGCAGATTCCGGATGACGTGGTGTTTGTGGACGCCATTCCGCTGGGCGCTACGGGCAAGATGCTCAAGACCAAGCTGCGTGAGCAGTTCAAGGATTACCAGCTGCCCATGGTCTGATCCATTCCTGGCGCTGGTTGCGCCAGCTTATATTTCATAGCGCCTGGCGCTTGATTTTGCAGGGTTTGAGGCTTATAGGGCTTTGAAAACCTTGCGGGACAAGCGCTAGGTGCTCTTTTTTTATAAGCGTTATTCCCAAGAGGACTAGTCCCAAGAGTGAAAGCACCATGCGTTTTTTACGCGGGTCTGACTACGCTTGTCGGGTGTTCGGCACGTTCCAACCAACCCCATCTCTCGATTGAGGAGGCAAGCATGCAGTATGTGTGGAAGACCCTGGCCGCATCCATTTTGTTCAGCAGCGCAGGTGCAGCGCTGGCGCAGCAGGGTGAGACCGTCAAGATCGCGTGGCTGGACCCGCTCTCTGGCCTGATGGCGGCGCTGGGTACCAACCAGATGAAAAGCTGGCAGTACCTGGCCGAGGAATTCAGCAAGGACAACCCTGCTGGCGTGAAGTTTGAAATCATTCCCACCGACAACAAGCTCAGCCCGCAGGAGACCACCAGCGCCCTGCGCTCGGCCATGGACCAGGGCGTGCGCTATGTGGTGCAGGGCAATGGCTCTGGGCCTGCGCTGGCCATCATGGACGCGCTGGAAAAGCACAACGCCCGCAACAAGGGCAAGGAGGTGCTGTATCTGAACTATGCGGCGGTGGACCCTGACCTCACCAACAGCAAGTGCAGCTACTGGCACTTCCGGCTGGATGCTGACACCTCCATGAAGATGGCGGCGCTGACGAGCTACATCCAGGAAATGCCGGATGTGAAAAAGGTCTACCTGCTCAACCAGAACTACGCGCACGGCCACCAGGTGAGCAAGTACGCCAAGGAAATGCTCAAGCAAAAGCGCCCTGACATCGAAATCGTCGGCGACGACATGACACCGCTGGCCCAGGTGCGTGACTTCTCGCCCTACATCGCCAAGATCAAGCAGTCCGGCGCGGATACGGTGATTACGGGCAACTGGGGGTCTGACCTGGCGCTGATGATCAAGGCCGCCAACGATGCGGGGCTGAATGATGTCAAGTTCTACACCTACTACGGCGCAACCACGGGCGTGCCCACGGCCATGGGGCAGGGCGCGGCAGGCAAGGTCTATCAGGTGGCCTATGCCTACCCCAACCTGCCCGGTGCTTTCAGCGATGTGAACAAGGGCTTCAAGGCCAAGTTCAATGACGACATGTACACCGGCGCGGTCTACCACGGCCTGGCCATGCTGACCGAAGCCTTCCAGCGCGCCAAGAGCACCGACCCCGTCAAGGTGGCAGCGGTCATGGAGGGCATGAAGTTCAACAGCTTCAACGGCGAGGTCGAAATGCGCAAGGACGACCACCAGCTGCAGCAGGGGCTGTTCATCAGCCGCTGGGAAAAGACCAATGCCGACAATCCCGTGGACATGGAAAACACCGGCATGACCTTTGTGCCCGTCAAGAGCTTTGACGCCTCGGTGGCCAGCACGCCCACGACCTGCCAGATGAAGCGTCCTTCCTGAGTCGCTGCCGCAGGCAGCGTGTTCTTGCATGCAGCACAGGCCCGGCGCAGGGTGGGTGCTGCATCCCTTTGCCGAGCTGCCGCAGGCCTGCAGTGCCAGCGGCAGCTCCCAACGCGGGTGGCAACTGATGAATCCAGAGTTTTTTGCGATATCCATGCTCAACGGCATCAGCTATGGGCTGCTGCTGTTCATGCTGAGCTCGGGCCTGACGCTGATCTTCAGCATGATGGGCGTGCTCAACTTTGCACATACGAGCTTTTACATGCTCGGTGCCTATTTCGGCTACATGCTCTCGGGCGTGATTGGCTTCTGGCCTGCGCTGGTGATTGCGCCGCTGCTGGTCGGGGTGCTGGGCGCGCTGTTTGAGCGCTACAGCCTGCGCAAGGTGCACAAATACGGCCATGTACCAGAGCTGCTGGTCACATTTGGTCTGTCCTATCTGATTCTGGAGCTGGTGCAGCTACTGTGGGGCCGCAGCGCCGTGCCCTATGGCCTGCCACCTTCGCTGCAGGGGCCGCTGTTCACGCTGTACGGCACGCAGTTCCCCAAGTCGCGCTCTTTCATCATGCTGGTGGCGCTGCTCATGCTGGTGGCCGTGTGGCTGCTGCTTACGCGTACCCGCATTGGTCTGGTGATTCAGGCCGCCCTCAAAAAGCCGGAGATGGTGGAAGCGCTGGGCCACAACGTGCCGCGTGTGTTCATGCTGGTGTTTGGTGGCGGCTGCGCACTGGCCGGGCTGGCGGGAGTCATTGGCGGCAATACCTATGTGACGGAGCCCTCCATGGCCATGTCCGTGGGCTCCATCATCTTTGTGGTGGTGGTCGTCGGCGGCCTGGGCTCACTGGCCGGGGCATTTCTGGCCTCGCTGCTGATCGGCATCGTGCAGACCTTTGCCGTGGCGCTGGACTATTCCTGGGCTTCGCTGCTGAACACGCTGGGCCTGCAGCTCACGCCAGAGAGCTTTGGCTGGCCGGTGCTCAGCCTCACGATTTCACAGATGGCACCCATCCTGCCGTATCTGCTGCTGGTGCTGATGCTGATCTTCCGCCCCAAGGGGCTGCTCGGAACACGGGAGGAATAACACCATGTCTGCCATTTTGTCTCCTGCCGTACCCAACGAGGTCGTGCCCATTGCCACGCCGCCATCTGCCACCGGCGCACCGGCGTACTACCGCTTCAAGCCCTGGAATGTGGGGCGCATCGTTATCTGGAGCCTGTTTGCGCTGATGCTGATTGCCGCGCCGCATGTGTTCACCAGTTCGCTGGCGCTGACCATGCTCAGTCAGATGGGCTATGCCATCATCATCTGCCTGTCCTACAACATCCTGCTGGGGCAGGGCGGCATGCTCAGCTTTGGCCACGCGGTCTATACAGGGCTGGGTTCCTTCATCGCCATCCACGCCATGAACCGGGCGGCCGAGGGGGCGCTGCCCATTCCGCTGGTGCTGATTCCTGTTGTCGGCGGTCTGGCGGGCATGTTCTTTGCCGCGCTGCTGGGCTGGGTCACCACCAAGAAATCCGGCACCACGTTTGCCATGATCACGCTGGGCGTGGGGGAGCTGGTGGCCTCCATGGCGCTGATGTTCCCAGGCTTTTTCGGGGGGGAAGGCGGCATCACCACGGACCGGGTGTACGGCCAGCCTTTCCTGGGCTTTGACTTTGGCCCGGGCATACAGGTGTACTACCTGATCGCGGTCTACTGCTTTGTCTGCACGGCGCTGATGTTTGCCTTTACCGGCACCCCGCTGGGCCGCATGCTCAATGCCGTGCGTGACAACCCAGAGCGCGTGGCCTTTGTGGGCTACAACCCGCAGCGCGTGCGCTACATGGGCTTTGTGGTGGCCGGCTTTTTTGCCGGAGTGGGCGGTGGTCTGGCGGCCATCAACTTTGAAATCGTCACCGCCATGGACAGCGTCAGCATTCTGCGCTCGGGTTCCTACCTGCTGTTTACCTTCCTGGGCGGAGCGACCTTTTTCTTTGGCCCCATCATCGGCGGCGTGCTGATGGTGATTGCCACGGTGTTTCTGTCTGAGCTGACCAAGGCCTGGATGCTGTACCTGGGGCTGATCTTCCTGTTCATGGTCATGTACGCGCCGGGCGGTATTGCCAGCCTGATCATGCTGAACCTGCGCCTGGCCAAGTACGGCAAGCTGGGGCGCATCGTCTGGGCCTATCTGCCACTGGCAGGCACGGCGCTGGTGATGACACTGGGTGTGGCCGCCATGGTGGAGATGATCTACCACCTGCAGCTCAACAGTGCGCTGGGCGACGAGCTGCGTTTTTTGGGCATGACGCTGCATGTGCGCAGTGCCGAGAGCTGGCTGGGGGCAGTGGCAGTGTTCCTTACCGGGCTGGGGCTGTTTGAGCTGACACGCCGCGCCTATCTGCGCCAGTGGCACCAGATTCAGGAAACCATTGCACGCGAGATTGAACGAGGGGAGGCCACAGCATGAGCCAGACCAAGACCTATGCGCTGGAGCTGCGCGATGTGCGCAAAAGCTTTGGCCGCACGGAAATCATTCGTGGCGCCAATCTGGCCGTAGAGGCCGGGGAGCGCGTGGCCATCATCGGCCCCAACGGTGCGGGCAAGAGCACGCTGTTCAACCTGATCAGCGGCCGTTTTGCGCCCACCAGCGGAGAGATCCTGCTGCATGGGCAGCGCATTGAGGGCAAACAGCCGTATGAGATCAACCGTGCAGGCCTGTCGCGCAGCTTTCAGATCACCAACATCTTCCCCAAGCTCAGCGTGTTTGAGAACCTGCGCTGCGGGGTGCTGTGGAGCATGGGCTACCGCTACACCTTTTTGCGCTTTCTCTCGCGCATGACCGAGGTGAACGACCGCGCACGGCAGCTGATGCAGCAAATTGGCCTGCACAAAAAGGCCGATGAGCTGGCGGGCAATCTGACCTATGCCGAGCAGCGCGCACTGGAGATTGGCGTGACCATTGCAGGCGGGGCCAATGTGATCTTGCTGGACGAGCCCACGGCTGGCATGAGCAACAGCGAAACCGGGCACTTTATCCAGCTCATCCGTGAAGTGACCGAGGGCAAGACGCTGCTGACGGTGGAGCATGACATGGGCGTGGTCTTCGGGCTGGCCGACAAGATTGCCGTCGTTGTCTATGGCGAGGTGATTGCCTTTGATACGCCCGAGAACGTGCGCGCCAACCAGCGCGTGCAGGAGGCGTATCTGGGCTCCGTCGTCGCAGAAGAGCAGGCCGCACTGCATTGAAGGAAGGAATACATGCTCAGCATTCATAACCTGCATGCCTTCTACGGCAAAAGCCATGTGCTGCATGGCGTGGACTTTGAGGTGCAGCCTGGCGAGATCGTGGCCTTGCTGGGGCGCAATGGCTCCGGGCGCTCCACCACGGCCAAAGCCATCATGGGCCTGGTGAACTGGGAGGGTGACTTGCAGTGGAAAGGCCAGACCCTGCACGGCAAGAAAGCCTTTGAAGTCGCGCATCTTGGCATTGGCTATGTGCCGGAAAGTCGAGACGTTTTCCCCAACCTGACCGTGCACCAGAACCTGCTGCTGGGCCAGAAAGGCCGGGGCAAGGGCAGCCGCTGGAGCTTTGACGACATGTACGCCATGTTTCCGCGCCTGAAAGAGCGCCAGCACACCGAGGCCGGAGTGATGTCCGGTGGCGAGCAGCAGATGCTGACGCTGTGTCGCACGCTGATGGGTGACCCAGACCTCATCATCATCGACGAACCCACTGAAGGGCTGGCGCCCAAGATCGTGGAACTGGTGGGCGAGTACCTGCAGAAGATCAAGGAGCGCGGCGTCTCTGTGCTGCTGATCGAGCAAAAGCTCACCATTGCGCTGCGCATCTCAGACCGCGCACTGGTCATGGGGCACGGTGCCATTGTGTTTGATGGCACACCGGAATCCCTCAAGGCCAACCAGCACATTCGCAAGGAGTGGCTGGAGGTGTAGCACGCATACGTTTGCTGAGCGTGTGCGCGGCTGCTTCATGTACTCCATGAATGGCAAGGCACCGGACGATGGGCATGACATTCTGGTGTCACTGGAAGCCTATGCATACTGGATGGCGCAGAAAGCGCCTACGGGTGAAAAGCTGCCGGGTGCAGGCTTTGTCAAAGAGGGGCTGCCAGAGCGCAAACCCAGTTTTGAGGAAGGCTTGAAGGTGTATGAAGCCAAGTGTGCCCTGTGCCACGGTGCTGACGGCCAAGGCCAGAAAAGCGGGGGCGTGATGGTATCCCCTCCGCTGTGGGGCAGCGACTCGTACAACTGGGGCGCGGGCATGCATGAAATTGACAAAGCGGCCAATTTCATCAAGTCCAACATGCCTTATGGCCTGCACAATGCCTTGAGTGATCAGGAGGCATGGGACGTAGCAACCTACATCAACAGCTTTGAGCGCCCGCAGGACCCCCGTTTTACGGGTGACGTCGCGAAAACGCGTGAGGTTTTCCACAACACGCCACACTCGCTGTACGGTGTGGAAGTCAACGGCAAGCTGCTGGGAAAGGGGCTCTAAAGTCCTGAGCACATCACCGCGTTTACGCAAATAACAAAGGCACCTTGAGGGTGCCTTTGCTGTATCTGGCGCTGATGCTTACTTCAGTGCCGTGCGCTTGCCGTCCTTGTCCAGCTGGAAGACGACGAACTCAAAGTCCTTGAGGTCGCCCTTCTTGTCATAGGCCACCTTGCCGATTACGGTGTCGAAGGCGTTTTCATGCAGGTAGTCGGCCACCTTCTTGGGGTCAGGGCCTACCGCCTTGATGGCGGTGTCCAGCACCTGCACGGCGGCATAGGCGGGCATCTGGAAAGCGCCGTTGGCAGAGCGGTTGGCTTTCTTGAAGGCTTCGACCACGCCCTGGTTTTCAGGGCGCTCACTGAAGTCGGCTGGGAAGGTGAACATCATGCCGTCCACGGCAGGGCCTGCGATGTCGATCAGGTCCTGGTTGAAAGTGCCTTCAGGGCCCATGAACTGGGTCTTGAGGCCTTGTTCCTTGGCCTGGCGCAGCAGCAAACCCATTTCAGGGTAGTAGCCGCCAAAGAACACAAAGTCCACCTTGTTAGCCTTGAGCTTGGTGATTACGGCGGAGTAGTCGCTGTCACCGGCATTGATGCCGTCATACATCACCACGGGCACGTTCAGGCTCTCCAGCGTGTTTTTCACGTGCGAGGCCACGCCGGAGCCATAGGTCTGCTTGTCATGCAGCACGGCCACGGCCTTGGGCTTGATTTTTTCGGCGATGAACTTGGCGGCAAACGGGCCTTGCTGATCGTCACGGCCAATGGTGCGGAAGAAGTGGTGGCCGTTGAGCGTGTCTGTCACCAGGGGCGAAGTGGCCCCGGGCGTGATAGCCACAATACCTTCCTGCTCGTAGATCTTGGAAGCTGGCACGGTCACGCCCGAGCACACGTGGGCCACGGCGAACTTGGCACCGGAAGTCACCACACGGTTGGCGGCAGGCACGGCCTGCTTGGGCTCACAGGCATCGTCAATGAATTCGGCCTTGTACTGGATGTTGCCGCCAGCGGCGTTCAAGGTCTCAACGGCCGTCAGAAAACCAGCTTTGACTTCATCGCCGTACTGGGTGTTGGGGCCGGTCATTGGAATCGGCACACCGATGAGTACGGTTTCTGCTGCCGTGGCGCCCAGCGATGCCATGCCCAGCATGGCCGCTGCTGCCCATGAGGTACTCAGGCGAATGAAAGTTTTACGTTGCATAGAGTCAGCCTCCCGTGTTGATGAGGTGTTGCACCAATGTGAGTCAGCGCATCGCACATTGTTGGGCCAGCAGCCAAACGCCTGTTCATGGTTTGCACTGGCGTTTTTTTGCAGCCACAGACCGCATGCCTGCTGGTACACAGGGCGGTTGTGCGCTGAGGTGCAAGAACGGTGCCATCGCCCATCGCAGGCCTGACCGTTCATCGGATTTCTGCGCTGTCCTCATGCAACTTTCCACGGGCTGATATGGCGCAAGCATGGACTGTCCCTTAGAGGACAAAGCTAGGGCTTGCGTTGATGGTCTAGGAGCAGGGCGCTTCCTAGAATGGTCCGCGAACGAACGTTCTTTTTTTGCCAGCTACGACACCGAGGAGACAAGCCATGACGGCTGAATACAAGGTACACGGCAATGTGGCCGTAATTACGCTCAACCATCCCCCGGTCAATGGCCTGGGGCTATCCACCCGACAGGCCGTGCTTGACGGGCTGACCCGTGCCAATGCCGATGCGGCGGTGCAGGCCATTGTGATCACCGGGGCCGGCAAGGCCTTCTCGGGGGGCGCGGATATCAAGGAGTTTGGCAAGGAAGCAGCCTTGCAGGAGCCCAATCTGCACACCGTGATTGCGCAGGTAGAGCGCTCGGCCAAGCCCGTCATTGCGGCGATTCACAGCGTATGCATGGGCGGCGGTCTGGAGCTGGCGCTGGGCTGCCACTACCGCATGGCAGCACCGGGCACGCATGTGGCGCTGCCTGAAGTCAAGCTGGGCCTGTTGCCTGGTGCAGGCGGTACGCAGCGCCTGCCACGTGCGCTGGGCGTAGAGCCTGCGCTGAACATGATCGTCAGCGGCGAAGCCATCAAAAGCGAGATGCTGGCCATGGTGCCCGGCCAGAAGCTGTTCAACAAAATGGCAGCCAGCGCAGACAGCCTGGCTGCGGAAGCACTGGCCTACGCTCAGGAAGTGGGCGAGCGCCATGCGGCCAGCCATGAAGCCTTGCCACTGGTGCGCAACCTCCCATGTGCCCACCCCAAGGGCGATGCCTACTTTGGCTTTGTGCGCAACATGGTCAAGGCCATGTCCAAGCACTACCCCGCACCGCTCAAGTGCGTGGATGCGGTGGAAGCAGCCACCAAACGCAAATTTCAGGATGGCCTGGACTACGAGCGCGAGCTGTTCGTCAATCTGATGTGGACGCCAGAGTCCCGTGCGCTGCGCCACCTGTTCATGGCTGAGCGCGCAGCTTCCAAGATTGCCGACGTGCCATCAGATACCCCGGTGCGCGAAATCCGGAAGGTGGGCGTGATTGGTGCAGGCACCATGGGCGGCGGCATCAGCATGAACTTCCTCAATGCAGGCATCCCCGTGACCATTCTGGAGATGAAGCAGGAGGCGCTGGACCGTGGCACGGCCACCATCCGCAAGAACTACGAAGCGCAGGTGAAAAAGGGCAAGCTCAAGCAGGACAAGTACGAGCAGCGCATGGGTTTGCTCAGCACCACACTGAGCTATGACGATCTCAAGGACTGCGACCTCATTATCGAAGCCGTGTTTGAGGAGCTGGGTGTCAAGGAAACGGTGTTCAAGCAGCTTGATGCGGTGGCCAAGCCCGGTGCGATTCTGGCGTCCAACACCTCCACGCTGGATGTAGACAAGATTGCCGCCTTCACCAGCCGCCCGCAGGACGTGGTAGGCATGCACTTCTTCAGCCCCGCCAACGTGATGAAGCTGCTGGAAGTGATTCGCGGCAAGGCCACAGCCAAGGATGTGCTGGCCACCGTGATGCAGCTGGCCAAGAAGATTCGCAAGACTGCGGTGGTCTCTGGCGTGTGCGATGGCTTTATTGGCAATCGCATGATCGAGCAGTACAGCCGCCAGGCCGGTTTCCTGATTGAAGAGGGCGCTACGCCGCAGCAGGTGGACAAGGCCATCGAGAAGTTCGGCTTTGCCATGGGTCCGTTCCGCATGGGTGACCTGGCAGGCAACGACATTGGCTGGGCCATCCGCAAGCGCCGCTATGTCGAAAAGCCCCATATGAAGTACAGCAAGACCGCCGACCTGCTGTGCGAGATGGGCCGCTACGGCCAGAAAACCGGCAAGGGCTGGTACGACTACGAAGCGGGCAAGCGCGATGCCATCCCCAGCCAGGAAGTGCTGGACATGATCGAGCAGCACCGTAAGGCGCTGGGCATCACACCGCGCAAGATTTCCGACGAAGAGATCGTGCAGCGCCTGGTGTTCTCGCTGGTCAACGAGGGCGCGCACATCCTGGAAGAAGGCATTGCCAGCAAGTCCGGCGACATCGACATGGTGTATCTGACGGGCTATGGCTTTCCCATCTATCGCGGTGGCCCCATGCACTATGCGAGCGAACTGGGCCTGATCAATGTGGTGCGTGCCATGGAGCGTTTTGCGCAGAACCCGCATGACGATGCGCAGTTCTGGCAGCCCGCACCGCTGCTGGCGCGCCTGGCTGCGCAAGGCCAGCGCTTTGCCTGATGTGCGCCGCAAGACCCGCCATTTCTCGACATAACGGCGTGCTGCCCGGCGCATTGCCCCGGCAGCAGCCAGCAAGACTGGAAGGATTGAATTCATGACCTCCGCAGTGATCGTATCCACCGCGCGTACCCCGCTGACCAAGAGCTGGAAGGGCGCATTCAACATGACCTATGGCCCCACGCTGGGAGCCCATGCTGTCTCTCATGCCGTGCAGCGCGCGGGCATTGAAGGTGCTGCCGTGGAAGATGTCATCATGGGCATGGCCATGCCCGAAGGCACCACGGGTGGCAACGTGGCGCGCCTGATCGCTATCCGCGCCGGGCTGCCGGTGACGACTTCTGGCCTGACCATCAACCGCTTCTGTTCCTCGGGTCTGCAATCGATTGCCCTGGCGGCGCAGCGCATCATCGCTGGTGAAAACGAGGTGCTGGTGGCCGGTGGCCTGGAGAGCATTTCCTGCGTGCAGCAGGAAGCCAACCGCCATATGGCCGAAGACCCGGAACTGGTGGCCATCAAGCCCGAGATTTACTGGAATATGCTGCAGACCGCAGAGCAGGTGGCCAAGCGCTACGGCATTACGCGCGATGCCATGGATGAGTACGGCGCTGCCAGCCAGCAAAAGGCGTGTGCTGCGCAGGCAGCGGGCCTGTTTGATGCAGAAATTGCACCGATCACCGTGACCATGGGCGTGGCCGACAAGGTGATGGGCCTGACCACCAAGCAAGTCACGGTCAGCAAGGACGAAGGCACACGCGAAGGCACGACCAAGGAAGGCATCTCCGGTCTGCGCAGCGCCTTGCCTGGGGGCTTGATTACGGCAGGCAATGCCAGCCAGTTCTCGGACGGTGCCGGTGCCTGCGTGGTGGTGCATGAGGACTATGCGGCCAGGCATGGCCTCAAGCCCCTGGGCCGCTTTCTGGGCTTTGCCGTGGCAGGCTGTGAGCCTGATGAAATGGGCATAGGCCCGGTGTTTGCCGTGCCCAAGGTGCTCAAAAAGTTGGGCTTGCGCGTGGAGGACATTGACCTGTGGGAGCTGAATGAAGCCTTTGCCGTGCAGGTGATCTACTGCCGCGACAAGCTGGGCATCCCCAACGAAAAGCTCAACGTCAACGGCGGCGCGATTGCCCTGGGCCACCCCTATGGCCTGTCGGGGCAGCGCCTCACGGGCCATGCCCTGATTGAAGGCAAGCGCCGTGGTGCCAAGCGCGTGTGCGTGACCATGTGCATCGGTGGTGGTATGGGCGCAGCTGGCGTGTTTGAGGTGCTCTAAGCCACTGCAGTGCCCAGGCCGTCATGAGCCTTGAAGCCGCCCTTCCTGCTGGTTCGAGGGGGCGGCTTTTTTGCCGACTTGTGTTCTTAAAAACAATAGCTACTAGCGCTTGCTGCATAAGCGTTAGGGGCTAATTTGAGCAATATTATGTCTCCCCTGCGTTCGACCCTGGACTTTCTGATGTACGACTGGCTGCAAGCCGAGCAGCTCGCCAGCCGCGCCTTTTACGCAGACCATAGCCGCGAAACCTTTGATGCGGTGATGGACACCTGCGAGCGCATTGCCCGTGAAAAGTTTGCGCCCTTCAATCGCACCGTAGACATGCAGGAGCCCGCCTTTGATGGCGAAAAAGTCATCCTGCCCGCCTGTACCTATGAAGCGCGCAAAGCCTATGCGGACAGCGGCATGCTCAGCGCAGCGCAGCCCTATGCGCATGGCGGCATGCAGTTGCCCTATGTGGTGGAGGCCGCAGCCAACAGCTTTTTTGCCTGCGCGAGCATCAGCATTGGCTCCAACCTGCTCACGGTGGGCAATGCCAACTTGCTGCGCGTGCATGGCACGCCCATGCAGCAGCAGGTGTTTGCTGACAACGAATTCAATGGCCGCTGGGCAGGCACCATGGCACTGTCTGAGCCACAGGCGGGCTCCAGCCTGAGCGATATCTGCACTCGGGCCGAGCCTGATGGCGATGACTTTGCCAATGACCCCCTGGGGCCACGCTATCGTCTCAAGGGCAACAAGATGTGGATCAGCTCGGGCGACCATGAACTGACCGAAAACATCGTGCATCTGGTGCTGGCCAAGATTCCCGGGCCGGATGGCAAGCTGATACCGGGTGTGAAGGGTATTTCGCTGTTTATCGTGCCCAAGCAGCTGGTCGATACCGAAGGTCAGCTCACGGGCGAGCGCAACGATGTGGCGCTGGCGGGCCTGAACCACAAGCTGGGCTGGCGCGGCACCACCAATACGCTGCTGAACTTTGGCGAGGGCAGATACCCGGTGCGCGGCAAGGCAGGGGCCATCGGCTATCTGGTGGGCAAGCCGCACGAAGGCCTCAGGTGCATGTTCCACATGATGAATGAGGCACGCATTGGCATAGGCATGGCGGCCACCATGCTGGGGCTGGCGGGGTACTACGCCAGCCTGGACTACGCGAGGAACCGCCCGCAGGGCAGGCCCATGACGGAAAGCGGAAAAGACGCCAGCAGTCCGCAGGTGCCCATCATTGAACACACCGATGTCAAACGCATGCTGCTGGCGCAAAAGGCGTATTGCGAAGGGGCGCTGGCGCTGAACCTGTACTGCTCCAGGCTGGTCGATGAGGCCCGCACAGGCGCACCAGACGATGCAACACGCGCCAAGCTGCTGCTGGAAGTGCTCACCCCGATTGCCAAGAGCTGGCCCAGCGAAAACTGCCTGGAGGCGAACTCTCTGGCCATCCAGATCCACGGTGGCTACGGCTATACGCGTGACTTCCCGGTGGAGCAGTACTGGCGTGACAACCGCCTGAACATGATCCATGAGGGTACGCATGGCATCCAGGCCGCGGATTTGCTGGGCCGCAAGGTGGTCATGCAAGGGGGCGCAGGTTTTCAGCTGCTGGCACAGACCATGCAGGCCACCATCGAACAGGCCATGGCGCACACCGAGCTGCACCCTTATGCCACGGAGCTGACCAAGGCATTGCAGGAGCTGGAGGCCGCGACGCGCGCAGCCTGGGCTACCGGACAGCCGCAAGAGGCACTGGCCAATGCCGTGCCGTACATGCAGGCCTTTGGCCACACGGTGCTGGCGTGGGTCTGGCTGGATATCGCGTGCAAGGTGCTGGAAGTGGATGCTTCCATATCTGTAACTTCCAACGCAGGCAGGATAAGCGCTACACGCTATTTTTATCACTATGAGTTGCCCAGGATCACAGCCTGGCTGCGTGTGGTCAGCACCCGTGACATGACCTGTGCGCAGATGCCGGTGGAGGCGTTCTAGGTGCTGGCTGCCTGGGTACCGTTTGCCATGGTGCCCAGCAGTTGCAGGCTCTATTCCAGGGTGCTGTCCACAGGTGTGGCGTTCGGCTTTTCTTCAGGTTTTTCTGTTGTGCTCATGTTTGGTGCTGGCGCCAACATGGGGGCAAACCTTTGTGCGGATTCCACCGGGCTAATGATGTCGGCCAGCGTGTAGAAGCTGAGGTGGTGCAAGAACGCAGTAACAGCACCGTTGAGGATGCCGGTGAGGGGGCACTTGCCAGCGATCTTGCAATTGTTGTTGCTGCCCAGGCACTCCACCAGCGCAAAGCCAGGTTCAATGCTGCGCACCACCGCGCCAAGATGAATCAGATGTGGCTCCTTGCTCAGTCTGAGGCCCCCTTTTTTGCCTCGCACAGTAGTGATCCAGCCCTGCTGAGAGAGTAGCTGAGAGACCTTCATCAGGTGTGTCTGCGAGATGTCGAAGGCATGGGCAATTTCGCTGATCGTGCATAGCCGGTCCCTGTGCGATCCGGCATAGATCAGGACTCGCAGTGCATAGTCAGTGAGAGCAGTGAGGCGCATGGTGAGTAGCTGAAGTCATGTGTGCCGCATCGCATGACGGCTGCAGGGCGGTATCTCCGCATGTGTTGTAGTCAGTATGGGAATGCATCGGTGCAGATGCAAGCTCAGGATCTGGAAGGGCAGTCCGGCCAAAGTGGCCATATTGGGTTTTCAGTCGTTTTTAAACATGGATTAAAAATCTATGTTCGTTGTTAAAAAATGATGAACGAATCATTGGGTTGATATTTTTGCCGATGCACATGAGAAATCAGATTTCTCCTACTTCATTTGTAAGTTATTGAATTTATTTATGGGCTATGCTCTGGTGGGTAAGAGTATTGGGTTTTGAGAGGATCAAAGTGACTTTTAAATATTGATTTGATATTCATCAATATAAGAAAAGCAACCACTCACTACATTACAAGCATGAACCCACGGTGCTGTGCTGGTTGGCAGGGCTTCAAGAGAAGATGCTTTGGTCTGACCGTGCGGCCATCAGTCCCGCAGAAAGGTGGTCTATGGCGGACAAGAAAAAAACATCATCGCGCAAGGAAGAGGCACGCAGCTTTGCCTTTCTCACCATCGTCATGGCTCCGGTGCTGGCGGGCATCCTTATCGCGGCGTACGGCTTCATCGTCTGGTTCTACCAGATGTTTTCAGGCCCTCCCCATGCATAAGGCAGGCATTTTTCATGACTGATGAACTGCATATTGCCAGCGTGGTCGTACATGTCCTGCCTGAGGCGCTGGCAAGCGTAGAACAGGCATTCACCCAGTATCCAGAGATGCAGGTGCATGGCAGCCATCCAGATGGCAAGCTGGTCGTAACCCTGGAAGGCGCAAGTGCCAACCACATCATGGACCAGATCTCAGAAATTCGGCAAATCGCAGGAGTGCTTAACGTCTCCTTGGTTTACCAACACACAGAACCCCGTCAATCATTCAACGAGGGCATTACCCATGACTAGCACACGACGCGATTTTGTTCGCCAATCTGCCGCAGCGGCAGCCGGTGCCGTAGCCGGCATCCCAATCCACGCCATTTCACAGCAGCAGGTCGCAGGGGCAGGCAATGCACCCATGAAGTGGTCCAAGGCACCATGCCGTTTCTGCGGTACGGGCTGCGGGGTGATGGTGGCGGTGAAGGAAAACCGGGTGGTTGCAACCCAAGGTGACCCTCAGGCGGAAGTGAACCGTGGTCTGAACTGTGTCAAGGGCTACTTCCTGTCCAAGATCATGTATGGCGAGGACCGCCTGACCAAGCCTTTGCTGCGGATGAAAGACGGCAAGTACGACAAGAATGGCGAGTTCCAGCATGTGTCCTGGGATACCGCGTTTGACGTCATGGCCGAGCAGTTCAAGAAAGCACTCAAGGTCAGGGGGCCATCGGGCGTGGGCATGTTTGGCTCAGGTCAGTGGACCGTGTGGGAAGGCTATGCCGCTTCCAAGCTGTTCAAGGCAGGTTTCCGTTCCAACAACATTGATCCCAATGCTCGCCACTGCATGGCTTCGGCTGTGATGGGCTTCATGCGTACCTTTGGCATGGACGAGCCCATGGGCTGCTATGACGACATTGAGGCCACAGACACCTTCGTGCTGTGGGGCTCGAACATGGCGGAAATGCACCCTGTGCTGTGGACCCGCGTGACGGATCGTCGTCTGAGCGCGCCCAACGTCAAGGTGGCCGTGCTCTCGACCTTTGAACATCGCTCGTACGAGCTGGCAGATATTGAGTTGACCTTCAAGCCTCAGACGGATCTGGCCATCCTGAACTACATCGCGAACCACATCATCACCACAGGGCGCGTGAATAAGGACTTCGTGTCCAAGCACGTCAACTTCAAGATGGGCAATACCGACATCGGTTATGGCCTGCGCCCAGAGCATCCGCTGCAGCAGGCAGCCAAGAATGCAGACAACCCCGGTGGTGCCAAGGAAATGACGTTTGAGGAGTACGCCAAGTTCGTCTCCACCTACACCCTGGACTACACCGCCGAGCTGACGGGTGTACCTGCCAACCGCCTGCTGGAGCTGGCAGAGCTGTATGCAGACCCCAACCGTAAGGTGGTCTCGTTCTGGACCATGGGTTTCAACCAGCACACCCGTGGTGTCTGGGCGAACAACTTGGTCTACAACATCCACCTGCTGACTGGCAAGATTTCTACACCCGGCAACAGCCCCTTCTCGCTGACCGGCCAGCCTTCGGCATGCGGTACAGCCCGTGAAGTAGGGACTTTCTCGCACCGTCTGCCTGCAGACATGCTGGTGGCCAATCCAGAACACCGCAAGATTGCAGAAAAAATCTGGAAACTGCCTGAAGGCACTATCCCTGCCAAGCCTGGCTACCACGCGGTTCTGCAAAACCGCATGCTCAAGGATGGCAAGCTCAATGCCTACTGGGTGCAGGTGACCAACAACATCCAGGCCAGTGCGAATCTCGCGCAAGAGGGCTATCCAGGCTACCGTAACCCAGAGAACTTCATTGTGGTCTCGGATGCCTATCCCACAGTGACTGCTGTGTCTGCTGACCTGATCCTGCCTACCGCAATGTGGGTGGAAAAAGAAGGGGCTTACGGCAATGCCGAACGTCGTACGCACTTCTGGCACCAGCTGGTTGAGGCCCCCGGCGAAGCGCGCTCTGACCTGTGGCAGATCATGGAGTTCTCCAAACGCTTCAAGATTGAAGAAGTCTGGCCTGAGGAGCTGCTGGCCAAGGCACCACACCTGCGCGGCAAGACCATGTATGAAGTGCTGTTCCGCAATGGTCAGGTTGACAAGTTCCCTGTCAGCGACATTGAAGCTGGCTACAAGAATCACGAAGCCGAGGCCTTTGGTTTCTACCCTCAGAAGGGCCTGTTCGAAGAATATGCGGCATTTGGTCGCGGTCATGGTCACGATCTGGCTCCGTTCGACACCTACCACCAGGTGCGAGGCTTGCGCTGGCCCGTGGTCGATGGCAAGGAAACCAAATGGCGCTACCGCGAGGGTGCGGATCCCTATGTCAAACCTGGCAAGGAGTTTGAGTTCTACGGCCACAAGGATGGGAAAGCCATCATCTTTGGACTGCCTTATGAACCACCAGCAGAAGCGCCCGATGCGGAATTCCCGTTCTGGCTCTCGACGGGCCGTGTGCTGGAGCATTGGCACTCAGGTTCCATGACACGCCGTGTGCCTGAACTGCACCGTGCTGTACCCAATGCACTGTGCTACATGCACCCAGAGGATGCCAAGGCGCTTGGCCTGCGCCGGGGCAGCGAAGTGGAGATCGCCTCGCGCCGTGGAGCCATTCGTTCACGGGTCGAAACCCGTGGCCGTAACAAGCCACCACGCGGTCTGGTCTATGTGCCATGGTTTGATGCCAGCCAGCTGATCAACAAGGTCACACTGGATGCGACCGATCCCATCTCGCTGCAGACCGACTTCAAGAAGTGTGCAGTGAAGCTGACCAAGGTCTAACAAGAAGCAGAGGAACCCCCTATGACATTCATACGCAAACTGGGAATGGCGCTGATGCTGTGCATCTGTGCATCCTCTGCCGCAGTGGCAGCTGAACCTCTGTACGACAAGGCCCGTGGTGAAACGCCAGTGATGGAAACGACCAAGCCTCCGGTGCTGGGTAATGCCATCAACGACGACGTACGCCGCACCCGCAACTACGCACAGCAGCCGCCGGTGATTCCGCACCGTATTGACGGCTATCAGGTCGACAAGAACTTCAACAAGTGTCTGGACTGCCACTCACGCACCAAGGCCGAGACTTACCAGGCAGTGCCTGTGTCTGTGACTCACTACCATGACCGCGACGGCAATACGCTGGAGCAGATTTCGACCCGTCGTTACTTCTGCGTCCAGTGCCATGTCCCGCAGGACAACGTCAGCCCTCTTGTGAACAACACCTTTCAGGACGTTGACAGCCTGGTGCTGAAAGCACTGCAAAACTCTGCCAAGAATGGCAAGAACGACTGATTGGGGGCTGAATATGATCCAACTGCTCAAGCGCTACTGGCAGGTGATACGACGGCCCAGTGTGCATTTCAGCCTGGGGTTTCTGACCATTGGCGGCTTTATTGCAGGCATTCTGTTCTGGGGTGCCTTCAATACCGCCATGGAAGTGACCAACTCCGAGAAGTTCTGCACGGGCTGTCATGAAATGCGCGACAACGTGTTTGCTGAACTGCAGTCCACCATCCACTACACCAATCGATCAGGTGTGCGAGCCATCTGTTCGGACTGTCACGTGCCTCACAACTGGACGGACAAAATGGCGCGCAAGATGCAAGCCTCCAAGGAAGTCTGGGGCAAGATCTTCGGCACTGTTGATACGCCCGAGAAGTTCGCAGCCAAGCGACTGGAGCTGGCACAGCATGAGTGGGCCCGTCTGAAAGCCAATGATTCGCTGGAGTGCCGCAACTGCCACAACTACGAATCCATGGATTTCACGCGGCAGAGCCAGCGTGCGCAGAACATGCACTCGACTTACCTTGCCAACAAGGAAAAGACCTGTATCGACTGCCACAAGGGCATTGCGCACAAGCTGCCGCATATTCCTCCCGGAGAAGGTCCTAGCGACACGCCCGGCCAGACTGTGCCCACACCCGTTGCTGCGGCCAAGCCCTGAGCCTATGGTGATGGTGTCTCCTGCATCCCAAAGCCTGCATGTCGCCGGCTTTGGGTGTGTTCGCAATGGCCGTGTGCTGCTGCGTCATATCAACTTCGAGCTGGCCTCAGGCCAGCTTTTGCTGCTTCAGGGTGGGAATGGCACGGGTAAAAGCACCCTGTTGCGTAGCATGGCTGGCCTTATGCACTGGCGTGCTGGCACGCTGAGGTGGTGCGGGCAGGTCATGTCTGCACGCAACCCGCTCTTTCAGCAGCAACTGGCTTATCTGGGCCATCAGTGCGCCATGCATGATGCCTTGAGCGGCGCAGAAAATCTGCGCTATGCCCTGCAGCTGCAGGGCATAGCCTGGCAGGCAGAACGTGCTCATCAGGTGCTGCAGCAATTGCAGGTGCTGCATGTGGCGCAGTGCCCTTTGGGACGTCTGTCGCAGGGCCAGCGCCGCCGCATGGCACTGGCGCGTGTGCTGCTCAGTGATCGCCCTCTATGGTTGCTGGATGAACCTGATAACGCACTGGACGTTGATGGCAGCGCGCTGCTGGCGCAGATCCTGGCAGCGCATGCGCAGGCTGGTGGCATGGCCGTGGTGGTGAGTCACCGTGGCATTGCCACACCGGATGTGCCCTGCCAGATTCTGAATTTGAATCCCCCATCTTCTGCGCTGCAGCGAGAGGAGGGCGCATGCTCGGTGCTGTGATTGCCAGGGAAATGCGCCTTGCTGTGCGGCGACCTGCAGATGCATTGGGCAGTCTGGCTTTCTTCATCATGGTGGGCAGTCTGTTTCCGCTTGCGCTTGGACCGGACAGTGCCTTGCTGCGACAGATTGCACCGGGTGTGGTCTGGGTGGCAGCGCTGCTGGCAGTTCTGCTGGGGCAGCATCGTTTGTTTGAGACGGATTTTTCCGATGGAACCCTTGAACAATGGGCGCTGGCTGCTACACCTTTGCCAGTGCTTGTTGGTCTGAAAGTGTGTGCTCAATGGCTGGTGAGTGCGGTGCCACTGCTGCTGGCAACGCCATTGCTTGGCTGGCAGTACGGGCTGGATGGTGATGTGATTGTGGTGCTGCTGCTGTCGCTGGCATTGGGTACGCCCAGCCTGTGTCTGCTGGCGGCGCTGGGTGCTGCACTGACGCTGGGCCTGCGAGGCCAGTTGCTGCTGACGCTGGTGGTTCTGCCTCTGTGCGTGCCGGTGTTGATTTTTGGCAGCCATGCTGTCACTCAGGCTGTCCACGGGCTGCCTGCTGCCCCTTCCCTGAATTTGCTGGGCGCCTGTCTGTGTCTGGCTGTGCTGGCCTTGCCGTGGGCTATTGCGGCTGCACTGCGCCTAGCTTTGGAGTGAGATGAGATCCATGCCGGTTCATTCTGATTCGACGCCTGCCCCCGCAGTGGTGCAGACAGGCTTTCGCTGGCGCCAGCTGGCATCGACCCCGGTGTTTGATCACTGGGCTGGGCGGGTCTGGCCCTGGCTGGCCGGGCTTGCCATCGTGCTGGCAGCGACGGGGCTGTATGTCGGTTTTTTTGTCGCACCGACTGATCACCAGCAAGGTGAGGTCTACCGCATCATTTTTCTGCATGTGCCTGCGGCCTGGATGTCCATGTTCATCTATGTAGCAGCCGCCATACATGCAGGATTGGGGCTGATCTACCGCACGCGCATTTCGCCGCTGCTGGCGCGTGCCCTGGCACCGACGGGCGCCATGTTTACGGTGATTGCGCTGTGGACCGGCGCAGCCTGGGGCAAGCCAACATGGGGTGCGTGGTGGGTGTGGGATGCGCGACTGACGTCAGAGTTGATTCTGCTGTTCCTGTACCTGGGCTACATCGGTGTGTCATCGGCGATTGAAGACACGACACGGGCAGACAATGCTGGCGCCATCGTGCTGCTGGCCGGTGTGGTCAATGTGCCCATCATCTATTTTTCGGTGCAGTGGTGGAGCACCCTGCATCAGGGCGCGACCATTCGCCTGGACGCAGCGCCCAGCATGGCCCATACCATGCTGCTGGGCATGCTGCTGATGGCGCTGGCCTGCTGGGCCTATACCCTGGCTGTGTGTCTGGTGCGCACACGTTGCCTGATTCGAGAACGCGCCGCACAGGAGCAACTGTGATGCACAACCATGCTTTTTATATGACCCTGGCCTATGGCCTGAGTGCTGTGCTGCTGCTGGCTGAAGTGGCGGTGCTCTGCTTGCGATGGCGCAAGGCACGTGCAGTGAACCAAGAGAGAGATAGCCTATGAAACCCCGCCAGAAACGCATGCTGTGGGTGCTGGCTGGTGTGGCGCTGGTGGGGCTGGCTGTGACGCTGGTGCTGCGAGCACTAGATGCCAATGTGATGTTTTTCTATAGCCCCAGTCAGGTGCGGGCGGGCGAAGTGCCGGAAGGGGCTGCGTTTCGCATTGGCGGTCTGGTGGAAGAGGGCTCACTGCAGCGCTCTGCCGATGGCTTGCAGGTGCAGTTTGTGGTGACCGATCAGGCGCAGCGCGTGCCTGTGCGTTACCAGGGCTTGCTGCCCGATCTGTTCAAGGAAGGCAAAGGTGTGGTGGCTTCCGGGCGATTGCAGGGCGATGGTGTGTTTGCGGCTACCGAAGTGCTGGCCAAGCACGATGAAAACTACATGCCTCCTGAAGCAGCCAAGGCCCTGGAAGATGCTGCCCAGTCCATGAAAGCCCAGCCATGATTGCAGAGCTTGGTGTTTTTGCATTGGTGCTTGCCTTGCTGGTTGCGGCAGTACAGGCCATCTTTCCATTGCTGGGGGCTCAGCTGGGCATCGCTGCCTGGGTGAGACTGGCTCGGCCAGCTGCCGTGCTGCAGTGTGCGCTGTCACTGCTATCGACTGGCGTGCTGGTCTGGTGCTTCTGGGTGGGCGATTACTCTGTGCTTTACGTGGCGGGTAATTCGCACCAGGATCTGCCTGCCATCTACAAGCTCACTGCCTTCTGGGGCGGGCATGAAGGTTCCATGCTGCTGTGGCAGTTGCTGCTGGCCTGCTGGAGCGTAGCGGTGGCATGGCGCAGTCAGGCGCTGCCGGAAGCTTTTGTGGCACGTGTGCTGGCCGTGCTGGGCTGGGTCAGTGTGGGACTGCTGGCTTTCTTGTTGTTTCTCTCGAACCCGTTTCTGCGTCTGGTGCCTGCAGCGCTGGAAGGGCGTGACCTGAATCCCTTGCTGCAGGACCCTGGCATGGTGTTTCACCCACCGCTGCTGTACATGGGTTATGTGGGCTTTGCCGTGCCATTCGCCTTTGCGCTGGCCGCATTGATCTCCGGGGAGCTCGGCGCTGCATGGGCGCGCTGGTCACGCTCCTGGACGCTCGCGGCCTGGGCCTTTCTGACGCTGGGTATTTTGCTGGGCAGCGCATGGGCCTATTACGTGCTGGGCTGGGGGGGCTGGTGGTTCTGGGATCCTGTGGAGAACGCTTCCTTCATGCCATGGCTGGTTGGCACGGCCTTGCTGCACTCTCTGATTGTCACGGACCAGCGCGGGGCATTTCGCAGCTGGTCGGCTTTGCTGGCCATCTGCGCGTTTTCGCTGTCGCTGCTCGGGACCTTTCTTGTGCGCTCAGGGGTGCTGACATCGGTGCATGCATTTGCGGTTGATCCCGGGCGCGGCCTGTACATCCTGTGCTTTATCGTGGCCGTGGTGGGAACGTCGCTGTGGCTCTATGCCTGGCGTGCGCCTGAACTGGGCAAGGGGGGCGGACAGTTTGCACTGCTTTCGCGCGAGACACTGCTGCTCATCAACAACGTGCTGTTCACAGCCGGAGCGCTGGCTGTGCTGATTGGTACGCTGTATCCGCTTGCGCTGGATGTGCTGCGTGACGAAAAAATCTCTGTGGGGCCTCCATACTTTGAGGCCGTGTTTCTGCCACTGGTGCTGCCTGCTGTCGCCTTGATGGGCGTGGGTACGGTGGCTCGCTGGAAACAGGGCTCGGCACATGAGCTATGGCGGCGTCTGCGAGGTGCAGTAGCTTTGACAGTGCTGGCCACGTTGCTGATCTGGCTGATGCAGGGGAGCTGGGGCTGGCGGCTGTCCATTGCAAGCTTGCTGGGCATGGCGCTTGGTGCGTGGTGTGTGCTGAGCACACTGGTGCACGCGTGGCAGCGTCTGGTGCCAGCTGTACGACAGGGCGAAGGTCTGCAGCGGTTGCTGCGCCAGCCTTGGGGCTGGTGGGGCACGCTGGTGGCACACATGGGTGTAGGCGTATTTGTGATTGCTGTCAGCGCTGCCAATGGTCTGGAAGTCAAGCGTGAAACCAGTATCAGTCAAGGCCAGAGTATGGAGGCTGGGGGGTATCGCTTCCATTTTGAAAGTCTGTCTCCGGTGACTGGCCCCAATTACGATGCCCAGCGCGCGCATTTCCGTGTGAGCCATGGCGATGCGCAGTGGGACATGTATCCCGAGAAACGTGCCTACCGCGTACAGAGCATGGGGCTGAGTCAGGCAGCCATCGACAGCACCTGGGGCCGGGATGTGTTTATCGCGCTCGGAGAGCCGCTGGACGAAGCCGGACTCAGCTGGACGCTGCGCATACAGATCAAGCCGTTGATGGAATGGATCTGGCTTGGCACATTCATGATGGCGCTGGGGGCAGCATTGAGCCTGCTGGACAAGCGTTTTCGCACCAGCCGGTCGCGTGTGCGCATCAAAACAGAAAGCAAGGTGGCGTGATGCGGTTTGTGATTCCTCTGGGAATTTTTCTGGCACTTGCGGTGATGCTGGGCATGGGGCTGCAGCGTGATCCGCGGGCGTTGGAGTCCGCTCTGCTGGACCAGCCTGTGCCGGTATTTGAGTTGCCGCAACTGCAAGCACAGGCAGGCAGTGACACATTCAGCCCACAGGCACTGCAAGGGCAGGTCTGGCTGCTCAATGTCTGGGCTTCCTGGTGTGCTCCTTGCCGTCAGGAAATGCCAGTGCTGGCTCAGATGTCTAAGCAGGACCAGGTTCCTGTCTACGGCTTGAACTACAAGGATGATGTGACCAAGGCGCTTGCGTTGTTGCGTGTGGCAGGTAATCCCTATGTGGCTTCTGGTGTGGATGCGACAGGCCGGGTGGGCATGGACTTCGGCATCCAGGCTGTGCCTGAGACCTTTGTGATTGATGCACAGGGCCGCGTGCGCTACCGCCATCTGGGGCCTGTCACCCCCGAGGTGTGGCGTGACAGCCTGATGCCTGTAGTGAGGGCTGTGCAATGAAAGTCAGCGCATGGATGTTGAGTGCTGCCTTGCTGTGCCACAGCGCTTGGGCGGCAGACACAGATCTGCAAGCGCGAGAAGCAGCGCTTGCAGCGCAATTGCGCTGCGTGGTCTGCCAGAACCAGACCGTAGCTGAGTCGCAGGCACCGATTGCCAAGGACATGCGCCGTGAAATTGCGCATCAGCTGGAGCAAGGGCACAGCGATGCCGAGATCGTGGCATTTTTCGAGCAGCGCTATGGCACCTTCGTGCGCTATACACCGCCCTGGAAACCTTCAACCTGGCTGCTGTGGTGCCTGCCTTTTCTAGTGGTGTTGGTGGGCATTGGCATGCTGGTACGCGCGCTGCGTAAGCGCTCTGCCGTGACGCGTGAAGGGCTGACGCCGGAAGAATGTGCACGGGCACAGGCATGGCTGACGCAATCTGACGAGAGCAAAGACAGGAAAGGCCACCATGGGTAGCTTGTATGTATTGTGGTTTGGGGCTTTGGCTCTGCTGCTGGTGAGTCTGGCGGTGCTGCTGCCCACTCTGCTCAAGGATGAGGCTGCTGCGCCTGTACGCAATAGTGAGGATGCGCTGCGCAGTTTGTACCGCGCTCAGCTGCAGGAGCTGGTTCGTGAGCGAGAGGCCGGCAATCTGAGTGATTCCGACTTTGCACAGGCCGAGGAGGAACTGCAACGTCGCCTGCTTGCAGAGCTGGATCAGCGTGCCCAGCCACGTTGGGGAGCGCACAAGCCCTGGTTGCCGCGCGTAAGTGCACTGGTGCTGGCAGTAGCCGTGCCTGTGTGTGCCTTTGTGCTCTATGTGCAGGTGGGAGATCCGCAGGCTGCTGCACGCCTGGTTCAGGTGGATGAGCTGGGACATGGCGCAGGGCAGGTGAATGTCGATGCCATGGTGCAGGGGCTGGCACAGCGCTTGCAGCATGAGCCGGATGATCTGCCTGGCTGGGTGATGCTGGCACGTTCCTATGAAATCATGGAGCGCTATGAAGATGCGGTGCAGGCCTATCAGCAAGCCTTACAGGCTAGTGTGGTACAGGCTGTAGCTCCCCAGGAGCAGGCCAGGTTGTGGGCAGACATGGCTGATGCTATTGGTTCTGCCAATAACGGCAGTCTGGCGGCAGCCATGGAAGCCATTGATCAGGCGTTGAAGCTCGATCCACAGCAGCCCAAGGCGCTGGCGCTGGCAGGTGCTGCTGCCGTACAGATCGAAGAATATGCACAGGCACGTGAACACTGGCAGGCATTGCTGGCGCTGCTGGAGCCAGGCTCTGACGTGGCTTTGCGTGTGCAGGATGATTTGATGCAGCTGGATTTACTGCTCAACCCAAAGTGATTTATTTCATTTTCTGATAACTCCTCCGTAAAAAATGAATTTACGGAGGAGTTATATTTTGTGGATATTAAATCCACAATAAGAAAACCCGCCTCTCCGTGAAGAGAGGCGGAAAAACGTTTACAAGCATCAGGTCAGGGTAACCCTCCTGACAGGGCGTGATTCTATGTGAAATAGCAGCGATTTTTCAGCCTGAAATTTTGCATCGTGGAATTTTCTAGATTCAGTATTTTCTGAAAAATATTGATACGCAGTTTTTTTGCATGCTATTTCAAAATGTAGGCATGTGTTTTGTATGGGCTGTGTTTTGAGCTGAATCTTTGCAGATTCATGGCTGTTTGTAGGTGGCCGCCAGTTGTTATTAATTTTTTCAACTCTTATACAAGAATTAACATTTTGTAATAACTTGAGGTGGGTACAACACAGGGTGTGAGCAACCCTGCACGCATGTCGGCTGTCAGCAGCTTGGCAGGTCAGCAAGCTGCAGTGCATGGAAAATACTTGGCATGCAAACTAATTCTGTGAACTCCCATCCCGGCGCGCCTGAAATTGCTCAGGCGCGCAGTCGTTTTGGGCAGCTGATTGGCAGTGTGTACCGCCAGTGGCGCAAAAAAGTGGATGAGAGTTTCAGGGACCAGGGGTTGACGGATGCATCGCGCATGCCACTGCTGGTGCTGTTTACGCAGGGTGAGGCCATGCTGCAAAAAGACTTGGCACAGGCGCTGTCGCTCGATAGCTCTTCGCTGGTACGGGTGCTGTCGCAGCTGCGTGAGGCCGAGCTGGTGCAGTGGGCATGTGACCCCGCTGACCGGCGCACCAAGCGCATTGCCTTGACGGCGCAGGGCACAGAGATTGCCGGGCAGATTCTGCGCAAGAGCCAGGAAATTGAGCGGGGCTTGCTCGAGGGGCTCAGCGCCGAGGAACTGGAAGTCACAAGGCGCACGCTGCACAAGATTGCACAGCGCTTTGACAGCCTCTGAGCCTGCAAAAAATTCATTAGAACAACGGATAACACATGAAATTCAAACCATCACCCTTTGCCTGGGTGAGCTTCGCCATGATTGTGGGCGTCATGGGCACAGCCCTGATCAGCCCGCTGTATGCACTCTACAAAGAGGCGTGGCAGCTGCAGGCCAGTGATATTTCCATGATCTATACCGTCTACATGGGCGGCGCTCTGTGCAGTCTGCTATTTCTGGGGCGCCTGCCTGACCGTGCGGGCTTCAAGACAGTGATGCAGGCAGGCCTGGTGCTGACGCTGATTGGCACCCTGATCAGCATGCTGGCCTGGAACATGAGCAGCCTCATTGTGGGGCGCTTTATTGTTGGTGTGGCATCGAGCATGATGACGACCAGTGCCACCATGGGCATGACAGCGCTTTCACGCCCCGGCCATGTGCAGCGTGTGGCCATGATGATTGGCTTTTTGATGGCCTTTGGCTTTGGTCTGGGGCCGCTGGTGGGCGGTGTGATGGGGCAGTGGGCGCCCTGGCCACTGGTGACCACCTATATCCCGACATTGATTCTGGGTGCGCTGGGGCTGGTGGTTCTGCTGCGGCTGAATCTGCCCCCTGCCGCACAAAAACAGCACAAGGACGCGCTGCGCATTCATGATGTGCTGCCCAAGCTGACCTGGCCGGAGCGCAGCGCATCGTCGGCGTTTGTCCTGGTCTGCGCACTGCCATTTCTGGCCTTTGGTGTGTTTGGTCTGTATGCGGCCATGTCCCCCTTGTTTCTGGACAAGCTGGTGCCATGGCATGGGCCAGTGGTCAGCGGCACGGCGATTGCTGTCATCCTGTTTGCATCGGCCACGGTACAAGTGCTGGCAGGCCGCATGCCTACCCAGTGGTGCGGTTTTGGTGGTTTTGTCGGTTTGGCGCTGAGCAATGCGCTGCTGATATTCAATCTGTGGGCCAGTTCGGCCGTGCTGTTTGTGCTGGGCGTGGCCTGCACAGCCGTTGGTCACGGTATGAGCATGCTCTCAGGCATGAGCATGGTCAACCGTATTGCTCGCCCTGACAATCGTTCGGGCTTGCTGTCTACCTATCTGGTGGTGGGCTATGTGGGCTGCATGCTGCCCATGATGGCCATGGGCTGGATTGCAGACCACTTTGGCATGAATGTGGCAGTGTGTGCTTTCTGTGGGCTGGTCATTGTGCTGGGGCTGGTGTGCGGGGTGCTGTTTCTGCGCCACCCACGCATGCGCGTGCAGGAGGCATAAGCCATGCAGGCCAAGGAGTTGGCAGGCGCTTCTGTGCAGGCGCCGCTGTGGGTGCTGGTGCTGGTCACGCTCAGTGGCACCATGGCCATGCACATCTTTGTGCCAGCTCTGCCCGTTGCGGGTGAAGCGCTGGGCGCAGAGCCTTCTGGCATGCAGCAGACCATCACGCTGTATGTGATTGGTCTGGCTCTGGGACAGCTGATCTACGGCCCTGTCTCGGACACCTGGGGGCGCCGTCCGGCATTGCTGGTGGGCTTGAGCCTGTATTTCAGTGCCAGTGTGCTCGCCCTGTTTGCACCCAGTCTGCAATGGCTGGTGGCTGCACGCCTGCTGCAGGCGCTGGGCGGTGCGGCAGGCATTACGCTGGGGCGCGCCATCGTGCGTGACATAGCGCCACCAGACCGTGTAACCAGAGATCTGGCGCTGCTGAACCTGCTGACACTGGTGGGGCCGGGGCTCTCTCCCATTGTGGGCGCCTATCTGGCCGATCATTTTGGCTGGCGGGCCATCTATGTGTTTCTGGTCTGCATAGGCAGCGCCATGCTGTTCTGTGCCTGGAAGCTCCTGCCAGAGACGAACCTCAACCGCCGCCCGCTGGCCATCACGCGCATTGCACTGGACTACGGCAGCCTGCTGGCCAATCCGCGCTTTGCGGCCTTCATGCTCGGCGGCGCATGTTCGAGCACGGCGCTTTATCCCTATCTGGCGACTGCGCCGTACATCGTGCATGAGCAGCTGGGGTTGCCGATTCGCTATGTGGGCTGGTTTGCCGCCAGTACCATTGTGGGGGCAGGCCTGGGTACCTTTCTCACGCGCAAGCTCGCAGGGCGCTGGCCTGCAGAGCGTTTTCTCTACATTGGCTCAGGCCTGGGCCTTGGGCTGGCCACGCTGTTTCTGTGCATCCAGGCGCTGGGCTGGCTGAGTGCGCCGCTGCTGCTGGCCCTCATGGTGGTCATGACATTTGGGGCTGGTATGGCAAGCCCTGCAGCGCTGTCACGTGCGCTGGGAGCTACAACACCAGCATTGGCAGGTACGGCAGCGGGGCTGTACGGTTTTGCGCAGATGGCGATGGGCGCCGTAGGCACCATGCTGGTGGGTTTTGGCGAGGTGCCAGCGCTGGCCTGTGCGGTCACGCAGATATGTATCACTGGGCTGGCGCTCAGCAGCTACCGCTTTGCGGCAGCGTGTCCGGTGAAGTCATAAATATAAAAATATAGCTTCTAGCGCTTGCTGCATGGGCGCTAGAGCCTGTTTTTGCTATGAATTTGATGAGCGATTGGGCAGGCGCAGCACCACGGCAGATGCCGCAAACAGCAGCGCAGCAGCAGCACCAAAGGCCAGCCAGTGGGTGTGGTAGGCCTCATAGCCCCAGCCGCCCAGCCAGGAGCTGATCATGGCCCCGACCTGATGGCCCAGGTAAGACCAGCCATAGAGCACACCCACTTTGCGCACGCCGTAGACGTCGCCCAGGATGGCGGAAGACAGCGCAATGCTGCCAGCCCAGACTACGCCGCCAATGGCCGCTACCCCATACAGCTGCCAGGCGGTACCTACGATCAGCAGGCCAACAAAGCCCAGCCCACGCACACCGTAGATGGCGCTCAGCAGCTTGCGGCGCTCCATGCGGTCTGCAATACGGCCCAGCATCATGGTGCTGGGTATGGCGACCAGGCCAATCAAGCCGATGCCAAAGGCGCTGGTGCTGGCATCAAAGCCATGGTCCTGCAGCATGGGCATGCAGTGCGTGCCCATCAGGTTCATGCTAAAGCCACAGGCAAACAGGCCGAACGTCACTTTCCAGAACGTGGCAGTGCCCATGGCTTGCCGGATGCTGAGCTGGTCCATCGGTGCAACGCGGGGTGCAGCAGGGGCACCATGGTGGTCGGGCAGTGGTGCATCCGCATGGTCTGGTGCCTGATCGCGGATGATGAACAAGGCCGCAGGCACGGTGATCAAGGTGAACACGGCGGCAAAGCCGAGCAGGGTTTGCTGCCAGTTCCAGTGCTGCAGGGCCCAGCCCAGTGCAGGTGTCATGACGGCAATGCCCGCCATAGAGCCGGTGGAGAGGAAAAACAATGCCATGCCACGGCGGCGGTTGAACCAGCAGCTGATGACACCTGTCAGGGCCACAGGGCTGGTAAAGGCGGCCCCCACCGACATGAAGACGCCAAAGCTCCAGAAAATGCCCGCCGCGCTGCGGGTGTTCACGGCCCAGAGGGTGGACAGCACCAGAATGGCCGTGCCCAGCAGCAAGGTGATGCGTGTGCTGGCGCGGCTGGACAGCCAGCCTGCCAGTGGCATGGCCAGGCCATAGCAGAGCATGCCTGCTGCCACGATGCTGGCCAGCAGGCTGCGGCTAAAACCCAGGTCATGGGCCATGGGCAGAAACAATGGGCCTATGCCCAGACGCATGCCGACGGTCAGCAGCGTCAGTACGGTGGCGGCGGCAACAATGTTCCAGCCAAAGTACCAGCGCGGCAAAGCCTGGTGCGGGGTGTGGTGCATGAATCGAACTCCCTGTCAGCAGACTGTGGCTGCTTTTGGGGCGCGATGTTAGTGCATGGCGTGCATGAATCCTGTCGCCAGCTATACCTCTTGGCGACTTTTGAGCCAGGCTTGCAGCCAGCGCTCGACCATGGCTGCGTCCAGCGCAGGGGAAAAACGCTCTGCCGCCCACGTGCTGGGGCGCAGCCACGCGGCTCTGATGATGGGGGTAGCGTGGACGACGCTGGACAGCAGAGCCTGCCCTTCCTGCTGTAGCCACAGCTGTGCTGCGCACAGGATGCGGTTGAGCGGCAGCAGTCGGCGTGGCGAGCTGGCAGCCTGGGCCTGCCACTGGGACAGGGTTTGCGCTGCATGCACGCGTACTTCACGCGACAGGCGCATTGCTACCGTGCGTGCACGTTGCTGGGATTCACGGTCAAACGCCGAGGCCCAGGCAGGTTGGCTCAGGGCCAGGATGCAGGTGGCTGTGAGTACGGAGAGGGTATGGCGCATGGCTCAGGACAAAAGAGGCTGATGCAGCAAAGCTTTTGTGGGCAGTGCAGGCAAGCAGAAAGCTTACGCTTGGACCCAAGATGTAACAAGTATTTTTACAACTTATTTCAGCCTCTAGGCCTTGTAGATTCAGCGCTAGGTGCTATTAACTTTTATAAAGATCTTCCACCAAAACGCCAGTCTGGCATGGCGCGGGCAATGCTGTGCACGACCAGGGCGGTGAGTGCGCACTTGATCAGATCACCCGGGATAAAGATCAGGTTGCCCCAGAAAGCCTGGGCCAGCGACAGCTTGGCAAAAAACATCAGACCGATGATGCCGCAGGCGTACAGCACCAGAATGCCGCCCACGGCCGAAGCCACGAAGGCACTGCCTGCAGCACGCAGCGGCGTGGACTTGGGCAGCATTCCCATGAGCAGGCCGGTGACAAAGGCTGCTGCAGCCCATCCCATGAAATAGCCGGAAGTAGGGGCAACAAAGGCGCCCAGTCCCCCTCGGCCGCCCGACAGCAGAGGCAGACCGGCAGCCACGGCCACCATGAACAGCAGCATGGCCTGCAAGCCCCGCCAGGGCCCCAGCAGGCAACCTGCCAGCATGACGCCCAGGGTCTGGATGGTGATGGGTACGCCCAGCGGCAGGTCAATCTTGGGGATGAGCCCCATTACGGCGAGCAGGGCCGCAAACAGGGCAGCCATGGCAATGGATTCGGAATGTTTGCGTGTTAGAGCTTGGTTCATGGTGTGCATTCACGGTTAAGCAGCGTCTCGGACGCTTTGGTTTTTTCATTCTATGCACGCCAAAAGTAGAAAAACGACAAGCAAATTGCTTTGAACTGCATTTAATTGCTTCTGATTTTCTGCCTCTAAATGCTGTCATCCGGCTTGGAAAATGAGGCAGGAACAGCTGGTGAATATGAAAAAAGCCTGCAGGTTACGGAAACTTGTCTCAAACCATGCGTAACGTGCAGGCATATGCATGCATGTTCAGGTAACTGCTGCAGAAGGTGTGCTCAGCTGCTGGTTTTTGCGCAGCGGCTCAGCAGCTGACACGCGGCTTCCACATGCTGACGCGCCGCAGGGCTGGCGGTGAGCATGCGTGCAAAGCCATGCACCGTGCCTTCTGCGCGCTGCAGCAGCACCTGTGGCCCGTGCGGCAGTGCCTGCATCTGGTAGGCAAAGTCCTCGGCTTCGTCGCGCAGGATGTCGTGGCTGGCGGTCATGATGACCATGGGTGGCAGCAGCGGCAGTGCCACGGCGCACAGGCTGGGGGTACGCAAGGGCTCAGCTTCGCCACCCAGCGCCTGCCAGTACTGGTGCATGGCCGTGTCCGTCAGGCCATAGCCCTGTGCAAAGCTGCGCATGCTGGCGTTGTCCTGCCCGGGCAGCAGGCAGGGGTAGAACAGCAGCAGGGCCTGAATCTGTGCTTGCTGGGGGCAAGGCATCTGCACGGCGCTGACGGCGGTGGCCAGGGCCAGATGGCCACCTGCACTATCACCACCGAGCAGCACCGTTTCGCGCGCAAACGGCAGCACGCCACGCATCTGATGCAGCCATTGCAGCACGGCCTGGGCATCATCCACAGCTGCGGGGAAAGGGTTCTCTGGCGTGCGGCGATAGTGCACGCTCAGCACCGTATGACCGGTGTAGTGGGCCAGGTGTTCGCACAGGTCGTCGTGGGTGTCCAGGCTGCCCACCATCCAGCCCCCGCCATGCAGCCACACCAGGGTCTGGCCGCTGTCATGCTGGGTGGGTGCGTAGCTGCGTACGGCAATCTCTTGGCCTGCTGCTGTGATGTAGTGGTTCTGAACGGCAATGTGGGGGAGGGCCCGGGTGCGCAGCAGGCGTGCCTGCAGTTCGCTCATCAGGCGGCGGCGCTGCACATAGTTCAGCCCGGGTGTCACGGTCTCAGCATCGAGCTGGGCAAAGCGCTGCAGACAGTGAGAGAGCATGGGATCAATAGGTGGAATATTCATAATTAATAGCTGCTTGCGCAGGCGTGATGGGCCTTGGAGGCCTATTTTGATCGGAATAAAAAAAGGAGTGCCCATGGCACTCCTTGCAGGTGGTGGTGCGGCAGCCCATCAGGGTAGCAGTCGGGGCTCCTGGGGTGCAGCGCTGCCAGCCCGCAGCTGTGAGCTATGCATGCCCTGATTGCGCAACTTGAAGATGGCGACGGCCTGCAGCAGTTCATTGGCCTGGACGGACAGGCTTTGTGCGGCGGCAGAGACTTCTTCGACCAGCGCCGCATTCTTTTGGGTGGCCTGGTCCATGCTGGTGATGGCTTCTGCGACCTGGCCCACGCCATTGCTTTGCTCGGTGCTGGCGTGGCTGATTTCGCTGATCACGCGAGAGACCTTGTTGATCTCCTCAATCGCCTGCTGCATGGAGTTGCCTGCTTCTGTGGCGCGTGCGTTGCCCGAATGCACTTCGTCCAGGCTGTTCTGGATCAGGGTCTTGATCTCCTTGGCAGCTTCGGCGCTGCGACCGGCCAGTGCGCGCACTTCGCTGGCCACCACGGCAAAGCCGCGGCCATGTTCACCGGCGCGGGCAGCTTCTACTGCGGCATTCAAAGCCAGGATGTTGGTCTGGAAGGCAATGCCGTCAATCACGCCAATGATGTCGGCAATGCGCTGGCTGCTCTGATTGATGCCAGACATGGTCTCCACCAGTGCCGTCACCGTCTGACCACTGCTGTTGACCACTTGCTGGGCCTGGCGTGCCAGCGTGTCTGCCGTCGTGGCATTGTCTGCATTGTGGCGGACGGTGGAGCCCAACTCTTCCATGGCCGCAGCCGTTTCTTCCAGTGCACTGGCTGAGCTTTCCGTGCGGTTGGCCAGGTCGGCATTGCCGCGTGCAATTTCTTCGCTGGCCAGCGTGACGCCATTGGCCTTTTGCTGCACGGTGCGGATCAGACCATCGAGCGAATCGGCCGTGCGGTTGATGGCTTGCAGCAATTTGCCAATCTCGTCCTCGCTGTGCACGGGGGCACGCTGTGTCAGGTCGCCCTTGGCCAGCGCTTCGGTGACTTCCAGACCCTTGTACAGCGGCATGATCACAGTGCGGCGCAGCACCCAGTAAATGGCACCTGTCAGCGTGACAATACTCAGCAGGCCGAGCACGATGAAGATCAGCTGCAGCTGTTTGCCTGCTTCCAGAATTTCTGATTCATTCACGCTGGTGGCAATGGTCCAGTCCCACGGGGCAAAGCGCCTGAAGGTGGTCATCATGGTGCGGATGGACTGGTCCTTGTTCAGCACGTCATAAATATGCGTGCCACGATCGTGGCCCAGCATGTGCTGGATGTACTTGTGCCCCTGTGCGTCCTGGCGCTCCCACAGGTTGTCGCCTTCCACGCGGGGGTGAACCAGAATGGTGCCGCGCTGTGGGCCGCTGGTCTGCATGACAAAGTAGTAGCCGTCCTTGCCCACTTTGAGTTCACGCAGGGTTTTCTTGATGCTTTCCAGGAAGGCACTGAAGTCCATGCCAATGAAGACCGCACCAATGACCTGCTTGTTGGCATCGTGCAGCGGGCTGTAGTGCGCCATGAACTCCTTGCCGAACAGCTTGATCAGACCCAGGTATTCCTTGCCTTGGAGGAGGAGCTGGTGTGCTTCCAGTTCTTCAGGAATGGTGGCGCCTACGGCGCGGTTGCCATCTTCGAGCTCGACGGTACTGGCAATGCTTTTGAATTTGCCGTTATCCAGCACAAACACCGTGCTGGCAGCGGTCGTCAAGGTCTGGAAACGATCCAAAAGGGCGTTGTCGCCATTGGCGGAGGCACCATTGAGCAGCAGCACCTTGCGGTCGCCCACGTCCAGCGTCTGGGCGCTGCGTGCGTGTTCACTCTGGAAAACCTTGGTGATTTTCTGGGTGCGTTCCCGCAAGTCCTGATCGCTGCTGGCGAGGAACCCATAGACCATGTCCATGCTCTGCTGCATGTCCATTTCGGCGCGCTGCTGGATGGTGCTGGTCACGCGCATATTGATGACGAACATCAGCACCACCATGATGACAGCCACCGTCAGCAAGGTTGCCAGCGAAAGCTTGGCTCCTAGATTCCATTTGGTTTTTCTTAGTTTTTCGAACATTTCACGTCGAACTGGGTTTCAGTGCGGCGCAGCGTAGATATTTACATTTATTAACACAAGTAAAACTTATTGAATCGCTCTGATTTCAGGAGCATTGAATGTATGTGCTCACTGGCTTTAAATTCCAAGCTCTGTGGAAGAATTCAAAGTGAAGCATCGTGCGCAGATGGGCCTCGCCTGTTCAACGGCGATGCTTGGTCAGTACTTTCAAGCGCTATGTACCCAACGCACAGAGCGAAGCACGGCCTTGGGCAGACAGGCAAAGTGCAGGCTAGGCTTGTGCGGGCTATGTGATCAAAATTTTGATAGCTATCAGCGCTTGCTGCATAAGCGCTACAGGCCATTTTTGTTAATGGCCTGTCTGAGAAGGCAGAAAAAGATCTTGCTCAGGGCTGGGTGTCAGGTGTGCGATAGACCAGTACCTTGAGGCTGCGTTCTTCATCCACATCGGCAAACACCGCAGGGTTGGCGACGCGCTCGACAAACTCCAGCTCGGGGGCGATGTCTGCCATCTGGTCTTTGAGAAAGGCAGTGTTCAGCTCCGGCGCATTGAGGCACAGCAGCACATGGCCACCGGGGCGTAGCAGTGCGGGCAGGCGGCGCATGAGCTTGGCGTAGTCCTTGGTCGCGACAAAGCTGCCTTTCTGGTAGCTGGGCGGATCAATGATGATCAGGTGGTAGGGGCCGCTGCGTGTGATCTTGCCCCAGCTGCTGAAGATGTCGTGCGCCAGAAAGCTGGCGCCTGTCAGCCCATTGAGCTGGTGGTTCTGCTGACCGGTGGCCAGTGCTCCTTGGGCCATGTCCATGTTCAATACCTGCCTAGCACCTGCATCCAGTGCCACCACCGAGAACGCACAGGTGTAGGCAAACAGGTTGAGCACCTTGAGGCCATAGCGGTGTTCAGGGTGTGTTGCTACATGTTCACGCACCCAGCGCCGGCCTTCGGCCATGTCCAGAAAGATGCCGTGGTTCTGCCCGCGCAGCACATGGGCGCGGTATTGCAGCCCGGCTTCGGTGACGGTGTGCGGTTCCGGCACGCAGCCTGCCATCAGCCGTGTTTCCGCTTTGGCACCGGGCTGGCGCATCTGGTAGACCCAGTTCAGTGGCTGATTACCACCAATGTGTGCCCAGCGTGCCTGCAGTGCTTCGTCCACCGCAGTCAGCGCACCTTCTTCCAGCGGCTGAAAGCTGGTCAGCACCAGCACGGGAGGGAAGGCATCGAGCACCAGATGCTCGCAGCCCGGGTAGCGGCCTCCGCGTCCGTGGAAGATGCGGCTGGCATCCGTGGGCATTTCAAACTGGGCAATGGCGTCGAGCAGTGCTTGCATGGGGATCACGAGAGACTGGAAAGGCCGTGAGTATGCGCTACTGCACGGCCAGATGATGGGGGCGTGGTGGCTTAGAGCGTGTCGGCCATAGGCTTCCAGCTCTGGCCATCCGCTTCAAACATGGGGATATGGCCTACCGTCTTGACGCGTTGCTCCCAGCCGGCTTCCAGTTCATTGACCACGGCACGCCAGGCATGGCCTTCGCTGAGTACGTTCACCATGCCCACCACATTGGCGCCCGCACGCTGCAGCAGGCGGATGGCAGAGACGGCGCTCACACCGGTGTTGATCACATCATCGACCAGCACCACGCGCTTGCCCTTGATGCGCTCGACAAGCGCAGGGTCCAGATAGACCTGTTTGCCCTTGGTGCTGGTGGAGGAGGTGGTGGATTCGCTGAGCGCCTCGTCATACCAGAACTTGCGCGAGTGACCCAGCGCTACATAGTGGGGGTGGCCCAGGCCGCGTGCGACCAGACGGCCGTAGTCCAGGCCCATGGTGGGCACAGCTGCGATCACATCTGGGGCAAATTCCTGGGCTGCCTGCACCATCAGAGGAGCGAGTGCATCCTCAACAGCGAAGTCGCACTGGTTGGTCATCAGCAGGGCAATGGCCTTGTCGCCCGTGGGCAGTACGCGCAGGGGCAGTTCCAGGTGGCTGCCATCGCTCAGGCGTACGGCGTAGCGGTCAGCAGGTGTTTCAAACGCTTGTCCAGCGGGGTAGTGGCGCGCCTCGTAGGCTGCAAGAGTCGTCATGGCGAATGTCTCCAAAAGCAAAGTCCAGCATGTAAAAAGCCTGAAAGGCAGGTGAGTTCCTTTCAGGCTTGCGGATGCAAGGGGATGGCCGGGATTAACCCAGTGTGCCGATCACGCCCTTGACCAGGAAGTTCATCTTCAGCTTGTCAGCATCAGGCATGTCGCCAGCCTGTGTCTGCTGCTTGCCCGACTGGTCCAGCAGCGGACCATTGAATACGGGGCGCTTGCCAGAGATGATGTCCTGGCGGCGCTGCTCTACCGCAGCACGCACGTGCTCGGGCAGGTTCTTGCTGAAGCGGTCGTAGTGGATGGCGCCGTCCTTCAGACCCAGCCATACATTGCCGGGCTTCCAGGTGCCTGCCATCTTGTCGGCCACGACCTTGTTGTAGTGCACGCTCCAGTCCAGGCGGGCTGCAGCCATCTGCGCATCGCCACCCCACTGTGCCATGTCGGTATCCCAGCCAAAGCCCACCTTGCCTGCTTCCTTGGCCACTTGCAAAGGAGCGGGGGAGTCGGTGTTCTGCATCAGCACGTCCACGCCCTGGTTCAGCAGGGTCTTGGCTGCTTCTGCTTCCTTGGGGGGATCGTAGAATGTGTTGACCCACAGGATGCGTGTTTCAATCTTGGGGTTCACTTCCTGAGCGCACAGCGTGAAAGCATTGATGTTGCGCACGATTTCAGGAATTGGCACAGGAGCGACCACGCCGATGGTGTTGGTCTTGGACAGGTGACCTGCGATGGTGCCGTTCAGGCACGCACCTTCATAGGTGCGGATGTCATAAATGCCCATGTTCTTGGCCATCTTGTAGCCGGTGGCGTGTTCAAAGGCCACATCGGGGAAGTCACGCGCAGCGCGCTCCATGCCGGTCATGAAGCCGAAGGCACCACCAAAGATCACCTTGGCACCCTGGGCGGCCAGGTCACGGGTCACACGTTCGGCATCGTTTTCCGCCACGTTTTCCACGAAGATGGTTTCCACCTTGTCGCCAAACTTCTTCTGCACTTCCTGGCGAGCCAGTTCGTGGGCGTGGGACCAGCCAGCGCCGTCTGCGGGGCCGATGTAGAAAAAGCCAACCTTCATGGGGTCTGCAGCGTGGGCAGCAACGAAGGTGGCTGCACAGCCCAGAGCAATGGCGGTGCGGCGAAGAAGTGTGCTAGTGGGGCGCATAAGAGTTCGCGGAAAAGTAAGACGTGAACAAACCCGCCACGCTCGCAAGAGCCATGCCGGGTGCAAGCAAACTTTGCTTACGCAATATTTTCCGCAATCTGCGTGCCGATATTCGGGTAAACCCTGAATTTTTTATGTGCGCAGCAATCGCCATTGGCGTGTGTGTTTACTTCGCAAAAGCGCTAGACAGGTGCCATTGGATGTGTGGCAGCGCTTTTATGGTGGCGGACTGCATGCGTGAATGCGCCAGCCCCCATCAGGCGATCAGTGCTTAGCGCCGCTCCAGCACCATTTCATTGCCCTGGCGTGTCATGTGCAGCTGCGAGAGAAAGCTGTTGCCCAGCAAGATATGTGGCATGGGCTGTGGGCTGACAACGGCGTGTATGCCGTGCAGTGTGATGTCTCCTACACGCACGGAATCGAGCTTGATGCGCCAGCCCTGTGCATTGCCATTGGCAGTTCGTAAGGTGACACGCTCGCCCTGGCTGTAGTCAAGACGCAGACGCTGTGCATCGGTGATGCCAATGCCAATCACGCTGGCACCTGTGTCCACCATGTAGTGCATGGCTTTGTTATTGATAAAGCCATTGCCGCGAAAGTGGCCGTGGTTATCAGCGCGCAGCACCACTTTGCGCTGACCGGCCGGTGCGAGTTGCCCGATGCTGATGGGCGATGCCCCCATGCGGACGGTCTGGCGCTGGCCCTGGTATTCAATCGTGGCTTGCTCGCCATGCACCGCTATCAGGCGTACGCCCTGATGACTCTGGTCAGGCCCCAGCGCCTTGGGGGCACCGCCGTTGATGACCAGCAGCGCCTTGCTGCCCATCACCCCTGTCATGGCCACGGACTGTGCCTGCACGGCAGTGGTGCCGAAAACGACGGTGAACCAAAGAGTCAGCGTGCTGCGCAGAAAAAGGTGCGTCATGTTGCTACAAAAAAAGGTAGACGGGGTGAGTCAAGCACCCAGTCTACCCAAGCAGCACAGTGCGCGACAAGGCTGGCTACGCAGGCTCAGCCACTGCCGTGCAGCAGATTTTTAGTCGCGGAAGTTGTTGAACGACAGGGGATGGTCAGGCAGATCCTTGCGGATCAGGGCCATGGCCGCCTGCAGGTCGTCACGCTTGGCGCCGGAGACGCGCACGGCATCGCCCTGAATGGAGGCCTGCACCTTCATCTTGCTGTCCTTGATGAGCTTCTGGATTTTCTTGGCCAGGTCAGACTCAATGCCGTTCTTGATCTTCACTGCCTGCTTGAGCTTGTCACCGCCAATCTTCTGGGGTGTCTGCACATCCATGAAGCGAACGTCCACGCTGCGCTTGGTCAGCTTGTTGCGCAGAATGTCTTCCACCTGCTGCAGCTGGAATTCGGCATCGCCGAACATGGTGATTTCCTTGTCCTTGAGTTCGATGGCGGCCGATGTGCCCTTGAAGTCAAAGCGGGTGCCAATTTCCTTGGCAGCGTTCTCAACGGCGTTTTTTACTTCTACGAAATCGGCTTCAAGTACGGTGTCAAAAGATGGCATAGAAAGTCTTTCTCAAAAGAATGGTCGAGTAGGGCAGTTGCATGCGGCTGCAGACATGCTGGCAGGCGCAGTGCGACAATTGACCGGATGTTAGTCGAGAAAAATACCCCCCTGCAGGACTGCAACACCTTTGGCATTGTGGCCAGCGCAGACACGCTGGTGCGCATTCGCAGCAGTGCAGATGTGCAGGCGTTCATGGCCAGCACACACTATCAGGGCCGCAAGGTCTTTGTGCTGGGCGGTGGCAGCAATATTGTGCTCAAGGGCGATGTGGTCGATGCCGTCGTCCTGAAGATGGAAATCCCCGGCATGGCGCTGGTGGGTGAGACAGATCGCAGCTGGATTGTGCAGGCGGGTGCCGGTGTGCGCTGGCACGACCTGGTGCAGTGGACGGTAGAGCAGGGCTACGGTGGTCTGGAAAATCTGGCACTGGTTCCGGGGACGGTGGGAGCAGCTCCGGTGCAGAACATCGGTGCCTATGGCGTAGAACTGCAGGACCGCTTTCATGAGCTGGATGCGGTGGATCTGGTCAGCGGTGACAGCTTCACACTCAATGCTGCGCAATGCGCATTTGGTTATCGGGACTCTGTCTTCAAGCATGCCCCTGCAGCGCCAGCTGGCACGCCGGTGGCTAGGGCTCAGGGCATGGGGCTGGCAGGCCGCGCCGTGATTACCCATGTGCGCTTTGCGCTCCCTAAGTTGTGGAAACCTGAGCTGGGCTATCTGGACCTGCAGCGCAAGCAGCAGGAAGAAGGCGTGGCCCACCCCACGGCCCAGCAGATTTTTGACTGGGTCTGTGCCATCCGCCGTGCCAAGCTGCCAGACCCTGCCGTCATTGGCAACGCGGGCAGCTTCTTCAAGAACCCCACGGTGACAGAAGACCAGTGCCGCGACATCATCGCGCGCGAACCCAAGATCGTGCACTACCCCATGCCTGATGGCTCCATCAAGCTGGCTGCGGGCTGGATGATTGATGCCTGTGGCTGGAAGGGCAAGACGGTGGGCAATGCGGGCGTGTATGAAAAACAGGCGCTGGTGCTGGTCAACCGTGGGACTGGCAGCCACAGCGTGACGGGGGGAGAGGTCATGACTTTGGCGCGCGCCATTCAGACCAGTGTCTATGAGCGCTTTGGCATCCAGCTCGAGCCTGAACCTGTGTTCGTGTGACGCCCTCAAAAAGCAAAAGCGCTGTGAGAACAGCGCTTTGTTTTTGTGGGCCTGAGAGCCCGGGTTGAGAAATGCTGGCGGGGTGTTTCAGGCCAGCGCCTTTTGCTTCATCCATTCATGCGCTTGCTGCTTGGCATAGGCGATAGCGCGGTCTGCCGACTGAAACAAGGGTGTGAAGGTGAAAAAGCGCAACGTACGGCCAACGCCGTTACCGCTGTCAACGGTCAGATGCGCCTGATAGTGACCATTGGCTTCGGGCAATGCCTTGGGCTCGAAGGTGAAACGGTCGATGGTGAGGGTGTGTGTGTTTGTCATATTTATCTCCCTTCTTCTTCAGTAGTGAAAAGCACAACCAGTTGGTCATGCAAAGCACATGCTACTTTTCGATTGTGACAAAACGGAAAATGTTCCCGTTTTTTGATGTGCCAGATCAAGAAAATTTGTGAGCAAATGTTGGTTGTCTCCGGGTAGACCCTGAAATTTGCGCTCACTTGAGGTTGCCGGACAGGAATTTAGCCAGGCGTTCGCTCTTGGGATGCAGCAGCACTTCGCGCGGATTCCCTTGCTCTTCGATCACGCCTTGGTGCAAAAAGACCACGTGGTTAGAGACTTCGCGTGCAAAGCCCATTTCGTGGGTGACAACCACCATGGTGCGCCCTTCCTGCGCCAGCAGCTGCATCACGCGCAGCACCTCGCCCACCAGCTCGGGGTCCAGGGCGGAGGTGGGCTCATCAAACAGCATCACCTCTGGCTCAACGGCCAGTGCGCGTGCAATGGCCACGCGCTGCTGCTGGCCACCACTCATATGGTTGGGCCAGGCGTCTTCCTTGTTTTCCAGTCCCACAAGACGCAGGTATTTGCGGGCGCGCTCAATGGCTTCATCTTTGGGGACGCCCAGCACATGCACGGGCGCTTCAATGATGTTTTGCAGCACGGTCTTGTGTGCCCAGAGGTTGAAGTGCTGAAACACCATGGCCAGCTTGGTGCGCATGAGCTGCAGCTGCTTGGGGTTGACGGCTTCCAGCTCACCATTGCGCCCGGGCTTAAGCTGCAACTCTTCACCGGCCACCACGATGCGGCCTTGCTGGGGTTTTTCCAGCAAGTTGATGCAGCGCAGCAGCGTGGATTTGCCGGAGCCGGAGCTGCCAATCAGGCTGATCACGTCTCCGGCTCTGGCGGTCAGCGATACGCCTTTGAGCACCTGGTTGCTGCCATAGCGCTTGTGAATGTCTTCGGCTTGGAGTTTGTATGCAGTAGAGGTCATGAAGGCTTAGTACGTACGGGGTGCCAGATAGGCCATGTAGCGTTTTTCGAGCAGACGGAAGCACCCAATCAGCGCAAAGGTCACGCACAGATAAATGACGGCAGCGGTCAGATAGGCCTCGAACGGCAAGTAATAGTCTGAGTAGATGCGGCTGGCCACGGCAGTGACATCGGTCAGCGATGGCACGACGCTGGCCAGACTGGTGGAGTGCAGCATCATCACTGCCTCGTTGCAGTAGGGCGGCAGTGTGCGGCGCAGCGCGCTGGGCAGCACAATGCGCCAGCGGATCTGCCAGCTGCTCATGCCCATGGCGCGGGCGGCTTCGACCTCGCCGGGATTGGTCTCGCGGATGGCACCTGCCAGCATCTCAGCCGTATAGCCTGCGGTGTTGAGCGCAAAGGCCAGCAGGGCGCAGAAGAACGGCTCCTTGAAGTGCGTCCAGGGCCAGACCTCGTCCCAGCGGGCCTGAATCCACTCCAGCTGCCCCAGTCCGTAGTAGATCAGGTAGACCTGAATCAGCAGTGGCGTGCCGCGCACAAAGTAGGTAAAGGCACCGACGACTTTTTCCAGCACGGTATAGCCGCTGGTCAATGCGAGTGCACACAGCAAGGCCAGGATGCCACCTGTGGCCAGGCTGGACAGCAGCAGCGACAGGGTGACGATCAGGCCTCGGCCGTACATGGCCAGTGTGTCGGCCTGGAAGATGATGTCCCAGCTCATAACTGCACCTTCTCTGTGCCCAGGCTGTAGCGTGCATTCAGGCGCTTGAGCAGCCACAGTGAGATGCTGGTGAACACCAGATACAGGCCTGCCGCAAACAGCAAAAAGATAAAGGGCTCACGTGTGGCAGCGCTGGCCTGCTTGGCCAGATAAGTCATGTCGTGCAGACCAATCAGGCTCACCAGCGCCGTGGCCTTGATCAGCACCAGCCAGTTGTTGGTAAAGCCGGGCAGGGCGTAGCGCACCATCTGCGGCAGGGTAATACGCAGAAAAGTCTGCGTAGCCCCCATGCCAAAGGCCCAGGCTGCTTCCATCTGACCGCGGGGGATAGCCATGATGGCGCCGCGAAAGGTCTCGGTCATGTAGGCGCCATAGATAAAGCCCAGCGTGGCAACACCCGCAATAAAGGGGTTGAGGTCCAGCACAAAGTCCGAGCCTATGGACTCAAAAAAGTTGTTGATACCAATGGCTGCGCCATAAAAGATCAGCAGCATCAGCACCAGCTCGGGAATGCCGCGTATCACCGTGGTGTAGAGCGTGGCCAGCCACACCAGTGGTTTTTTGCCAGAGAGCTTGGCGGTAGCGCCCAGCAGCCCCAGCACGGTGGAGACCAGCAAGGACGCCACTGACACTGCCACGGTCAGCAGCGCTCCCTGGAGAATGAGGAGGAAATAGTCGCTCATGCGCGATGTGTGTCCAAAAAACACTGCCCACTGTCAGAAGGGCCGACAGTGGGCAGTGCAGCGTTGCAGGATCAGTGGCCGTAGGGGTCAAAGTCAAAGTACTTCTTGGCAATGGTGTCGTAAGTGCCATTGCTGCGAATGGTCTTGATGGCCTGGTTGATCTGCTCTTTCAGCTCTTTCTGGCCTTTGCGCATGCCGATGCCAATCCCTTCGCCGTAGTACTTTTCATCGTACTGGTCAGGGCCGACATAGCCATAGTCCTTGCCTTCGGGCTTGCGCAGGAAGCCGCCGTGCACTTCCACCTTATCGGCCACGGTGCCATCCAGGCGGCCAGCATTGATGTCCAGATAGACCTGGTCCTGGGCTTCGTAGGGAACAATGGTCACGCCTGCGGGCTTGAGTTCACCCATGGCCCATTTTTCCTGGGTACTGCCCTTGAGCACGCCAATGCGCTTGCCCTTGAGCGATGCAGGGCCGGTGTATTCCGTGCCCTTTTTCACCACGATGGCGCTCGGTGTCTTGTAGTAGCGGTCAGAAAAGTCGATCACGCGCTTGCGTTCATCGGTAATTGACAGCGAGCTGACGATGACGTCGTACTTGCGTGCCTGCAGGCCGGGAATCATGCTGTCCCATACCTGCTCCACGAACACGCATTTGCGCTTGATTTCATTGCACACCGCGTTGGCGATGTCTACGTCAAAGCCCGTGGGGGTGCCGTCTGCCGTTTTGTAGGTGAACGGTTCGTAGGTGGGGTCAATGGCGACTTTGAGGTCTGCAGCATGTGCTGCAGATGCACAAGCGGCCAACAAAGCCAAACCCAGAAGTTTCTTTGCCATACCAGTCTCCAATGTTGTGAGAACCTTGGCTTTGCATGATGTGTGCCAAGTTGCGATGCATTGTAGGGGGCAGTCTGGGACTGGTGCTGTTTTTTTGCATCAGCGCTTCACACACTTGTGCAACGTGCTGAGTTTTGCTGTATCAGCGCTGGTCAGAGCTTGCTGTAGCTGGGGCGAATCAGCAGCGTATGGATGCGGTAGGGGGCCTGTTCTTCCACAGCCAGCTCAACCGGAACAAAGGCCTTGTCGCAGTTGAGCAGGTAGCTGCCCACGATGGACACCGGAATTGGCACCTGACCGGCCAGGCTGCAGTTGCCTACGATCTGGTGCATCTGGCTCAGCACCTGCTGCAACTGTGCGGCAGAGATTTTTTCGTTGAAGCTGTCGGTGAACTCCTTGGTCGTGAGCAAAGGGCCTTGGGTGTTGGCTGCCTGGACCAGTGCTGCTATGGAGCGTTGTACGGCCTGGGCCGCCTCGGGGTTGGGCGCAGGCAGCTGGGGCTGTGCTGCCGTTGCAGCAGCAGGTGCTGCCTGGGGAGTGCCTGCCGTCTGTGCGAGAGCTGCGGTAGAGAGCGTCAGGCCGCATGCCAGACCGGCAAGCCAGGTGGGGTAGTGGTGTGTGCGCAAGGTCGCACCTCCAAATTGAAACAAGTTGTAGTGTTGACGTCAGGCTGACGGTGCCTTGTAGGTGAAGGCCTTGCGCATGCGTCATAGGCTGGCTTTAGCCTCGTTTTAGGCAGGGAACACCACCGCTTTCTGGGGGCCCGCAAGAGCAGCTGCTTTGTAGGAAACTGATTTGCAGCGATTGGCGCTGCTTGCGGACGAAGATGCCCATCTTTTTGAGGTACAACATGTGCCAATTGCATTGAAGGAAATTGCCATGAAGTCTCGTGTTGCCCTGCTGGTCCTGATCATCGTGTTGATCGGGGCGCTGGCTTTTTTCAACTTTTCTTATCTGGCCCAGAGCGTTCCCATGTCGCTGGGCTTTACCACGGTGGAAGGCCCGCTGGGGCTGATCTTGCTGGTGCTGACCGCGCTGATGGCTGCTGCCTTTATTGCTTATGTCGTGACCATGCAGGGCACCTGGCTGCTGGAGTCGCGCGCCCATGCCAAGGAAATGGCGGCGCAGCGTGAGCTGGCAGACAAGGCCGAAGCCTCGCGCTTTACGGAGTTGCGCATTGCCATGGAAAACCTGCACCGTGAGGAAGAGCGCAGGCTGATTGAGCGCATCGACATGCTGGAGTCTCATCTGCAGTCTCGTGCCCAGGAAAGCGACAACGCCACCGCAGCCTATGTGGGGCAGCTGGAGCAGCAACTGCGCAGCAGCCATACTCTGGGTGTGACACGCCCTGAATCCCGCTCTGGCGATCTGTAAGCTTGGAATGGCTATGGGTGCTATTGCATCCATAGCTGCTAGCGTTTGATTTATCAGTATTTGCAGGTTGTTTAATGCTGAAAACCAGTTGCAGCAAGCGCTGCCAGCTATAAAAAAATCCACCGCAAGGTGGATTTTTTGTAGGAGCCCGTGTGTGCGCAGATCAACAGCGCAACAACAGCGCAATGCTTATTGGAAGCTCAGCACCCATTCGGCCAGCTTGTGCGATTCCGCTTCGCTGACCTGGTTGTTGGCAGGCATGGGCACTGGCCCCCATACGCCGCTGCCACCTTTGACGATTTTGCTGGCAAGCTGGGGCGCTACATCGCTTTGGCCCGCATAGCGCTTGGCGATGTCTTTGAAAGACGGGCCCACCAGTTTTTTCTCTACGGCATGGCAGGCCATGCAGCTGCGGGTCTTGGCCAGTGCCATATCGGCCATGGCCGGTGCTACGCAGCCAAGGGTCAGCGCAATAGTGATTAAAGAACGCTTCATCGCTACACTTTTCTCATGACAGGGACGACGGAGCCTGCATTGTAGAGACATGCATGGTGCGAACGCTTGCCCCTGTTCCCGGTAAGCCTGAAAGCCAAGACACAAGGAGAGGGAAGATCATGTGGCTGTTGAGTGCAGTAACACTGCTGGCATTGTTGCGGGTGCTGGCGCATCTGGAGGTGGTGGACGTCTGGGGCATTTCTGCCATGTCCTGGTGGTGGATTGTGGGGGGCTATGCACTGTGCGCGGCCTGGTTTACCTATGCCGATCGCTCGGGGCTGACCACACGCAAAGCCATGGAGCGCATGGAGCTCCAGCGCAAGCAGCGCATCGAAAAGCAGCGCGAGATACTGGGCACGCGGCGCAAGCGTTAGGGCGTAACCCGGCTGTAGTCTTCGCAATCCGCGAAGGCTACATGCTGGTTGCCGCACCGCTGTGGGGCGTGAGCGGTGGTTCATAATGAAGACAAGCGCTCTGGCGCCCAGATGACTGAGACAACCACTGCAACCCATAACACGCACCCACATGCCTGCATATCGCTCCAAGACTTCTACCGGCGGCCGTAACATGGCCGGTGCCCGCGCCCTGTGGCGCGCCACCGGCATGAAAGATGGGGACTTTGACAAGCCCATCATTGCCATTGCCAATTCGTTCACACAATTCGTGCCCGGCCACGTCCACCTGAAGGACCTGGGGCAGCTGGTTGCACGTGAGATCGAGGCCGCAGGCGGTGTGGCCAAGGAATTCAACACCATCGCCGTAGACGATGGCATTGCCATGGGCCACGACGGCATGCTGTATTCGCTGCCCAGCCGCGACATCATTGCGGACTCGGTCGAGTACATGGTCAACGCCCACTGCGCCGATGCGCTGGTGTGCATCTCCAACTGCGACAAGATCACCCCCGGCATGCTCATGGCCGCCATGCGCCTGAACATCCCTGTGATCTTTGTCTCGGGCGGCCCCATGGAAGCGGGCAAAACCAAGCTGGCCAATCCTTCCACCAACATCATTGAGTTCAAGAAGCTGGACCTGGTGGACGCCATGGTGATTGCTGCTGACAAGAACTACAGCGATGAACAGGTGGCGCAGGTCGAACGCTCGGCATGTCCCACCTGCGGTTCTTGCTCGGGCATGTTCACGGCCAACTCCATGAACTGCCTGACTGAGGCGCTGGGCCTGTCCCTGCCGGGCAACGGCACGGTGGTCGCTACGCACGCCGACCGCGAGCAGCTGTTCAAGCAAGCCGGTCGCCGCATCGTGGAGCTGGCCCGCCAGTACTACGAGCAGGATGACGCATCCGTGCTGCCACGCTCCGTGGGCTTCAAGGCGTTTGAAAATGCCATGACGCTGGACATCGCCATGGGTGGCTCCACCAACACCATCCTGCACCTGCTGGCGATTGCCCAGGAAGCGGAGATTGACTTCACCATGGCGGACATTGACCGCCTCTCGCGTGTTGTGCCCCAGCTGTGCAAGGTGGCGCCTAATACACAGAAGTACCACATCGAAGACGTACACCGCGCAGGCGGCATCATGGCCATCCTGGGTGAGCTGGCGCGTGCGGGCAAGCTGCACACCGATGTGCCCACTGTCTCTGGCGGCACCATGGCTGAAGTGCTGGCCAAGTGGGATGTGATGGTCACTCAGGACGAAGCCGTCAAGCATTTCTACCTGGCGGGCCCCGCTGGCATTCCTACCCAGATTGCATTCAGCCAGAACACCCGCTGGCCCAGCCTGGATCTGGACCGTGCCGAAGGCTGCATCCGCTCTTACGAGCATGCCTTCAGCAAAGAAGGTGGCCTGGCCGTGCTGTTTGGCAATATTGCCGAAAAGGGCTGTGTGGTGAAGTCGGCCGGTGTGGATGAATCCATCCTGGTGTTTGAAGGCCCCGCCCATGTGGTCGAGTCGCAGGACGAAGCCGTAGAGAACATTCTGGGCGACAAGGTCAAGGCCGGTGATGTGGTGGTCGTGCGCTACGAAGGCCCCAAGGGTGGCCCCGGCATGCAGGAAATGCTCTACCCCACGAGCTACATCAAGTCCAAGGGTCTGGGCAAGGCCTGCGCGCTGCTGACCGATGGTCGCTTCTCGGGCGGTACATCAGGCCTGTCGATTGGCCACTGCTCGCCCGAAGCTGCCGCTGGTGGTGCGATTGGTCTGGTGCAAAACGGCGACCGCATCCGCATCGATATTCCCAACCGCAGCATCAACGTGCTGGTCAGCGATGAAGAGCTGGCACGCCGCCGTGCGGAGCAAAACGCCAAGGGCTGGAAGCCTGCCAAGCCACGTCCCCGCAAGGTGTCGGCAGCCCTCAAGGCCTATGCCAAACTGGTGACGTCGGCGGACACTGGCGCAGTGCGCGATCTGTCCAAGCTGGACGACTGAGCATCTCCAGCTGTATAAAAGCCTGCCTTGAAAGGCGGCTTTTTTCATGGTGCATGGAGCAGGCCGGGTCAGGCGGCATATATTGCAGCTTTTTTTAAGAGCTGCTAGCGCTTGTCAGGTAAAGATTTCAAATACAAAACTATCTGAAATCCTTATTTATCAAGCGCTAAAAGCTCACTTTTTTGATGGTTTTGTGCCGGAGGCTTTGTGACGCTACCAACTCTGTTCCGTCGTCGTGCGTGGTGTGCCCTGGCCGCCAGTGCCTTGATCTGCCCCAGCTGGGTCATGGCAGAGACTGCAGCCTATCCGCAGCGCCCTGTGCGGCTGGTGGTGCCGTTTGCGGCAGGCGGCTCCACCGACATCGTCGCCCGCCTGTTTGCGCAAGGCCTGCAGGAGCAGCTGGGCCAGACCGTGTATGTGGAGAACAAAGCCGGTGCAGGCGGCATGATCGGTGCAGAAACGGTGGCCCATGCCACGCCTGACGGGTTGACGCTGGGGCTGGGCTCTATCAGCACGCTGGCGGTAAATCCTGTGGTGCTCAACACGGCGCGTGTGCAGCCGCTGCGTGACTTCAAGATGGTGCTGCCTCTGGCGTCCATCCCTTCCGTGTTTTCCATGGTGCCAGGCATGGGGGTGAAGGACTTCGCGCAGTTTGTGGCGCAGGCACGTGAGGCTGGTGACAGCTGGACGGTGGGCTCCCCCGGCGTAGGCTCCATTGGCCATGTGATTCTGGAAGCCCTGAATGCGGAGCTGGGCCTGCAGCTGCGCCACATTCCTTTCAAGGGTATGGGGCCGGTGGTGCAAAGTGTGCTGGCCGGGCAGACCCAGGTGCTGAGTGACCAGTATCCGTCTTCAGCGCCGCACATCCAGGCTGGGCGCCTGCAGCCATTTGCCGTGGCGGCGCAGCAGCGTCTGGCGGATTTGCCGCAGGTGCCTACGCTCAAAGAGCTGGGCTACCCCCAGCTGAACGAGCTGGCCATCACCTGGTTCGGTCTGGTAGTGCCTGCTGGCACGCCGGATGCCATCGTGCAGCGCCTGAATCAGGCTGCCAACGCCGCACTGCAGCAACCGCAGCTACAGGCGCAGCTGGCCAGGCAGGGTGTCACGCCCATGGGGGGCAGCGGCGCAGATCTGGAGCGCATGGTGCAGCAGACCGCAGCACATGTGCAGCAGCTGGTGCAGTCGCGGGGTATCTCAGATGCACAGTAGGCCGCCTGTGCTTCCGTCATAAAAAAAGCGCCCATGTGGGCGCTTCAGTTTTTTGGGGCAGCAGCCTCAGGCTGCAGTGCCCATTTGTGCCTGCAGATAGTTGGGCAGACCCAGCATCTGAATCAGGTTCAGCTGCTTTTCCAGCCAGTAGGCATGGTCTTCTTCCGTGTCCTTGAGTTGTGCCAGCAGCAGGTCACGGGACTGAAAGTCCTGGTGCTTTTCGCACAGCACCATGGCCGCGCGCAGGTTGTCGCGCACCTGGTATTCCACGGCCAGATCCTTGCGCAGCATGTCTTCCACTGTATTGCCGGGTGTAAAGGCGTGGGGGCGCATGTCAGGCTTGCCACCCAGGAACAGCACGCGGCGCAGGATGACGTCGGCGTGCTGTGTTTCTTCTTCCATCTCGTGGTTGATGCGTTCGTACAGACGCATAAAGCCCTGGTCTTCGTATTGGCGTGAGTGGATGAAGTACTGGTCACGAGCAGCCAGTTCGCCGCGCAGCAGTTCATTCAGGCATGCGATGACTTCAGGATGGCCTTGCATAGTTGTATTGGTCGCAGAAGTGAAAACAACCACAGTATCAGGGCATGTGCTGCCGCCTGACAAATGCGGGGCACACAAAGCCCTCCAATACGAATTGCATGGATGCGAAACGCAGAATCATTCGCGATTGCTGCCGTCGTGTGTCTCCCATGCTCTGCAGGGGGCTGCCTGCCTGCGGCACAATGCAGCCCATGCTGATGTACCCGCACATTGATCCTGTGGCCCTGCAGTTGGGGCCTGTTGCTATCCACTGGTATGGCCTGACTTATCTAGCCGCGTTCGGCTTGTTTCTGTGGCTGGGTACACGCCGCCTCAAGCACCCACCGTTCAACCGCCTGCAGGGCGAGCAGGCGTGGGTGCGGCGCGATATTGAAGACCTGCTGTTCTATGGCGTGGTGGGCGTCATCCTGGGCGGCCGTCTGGGCTACTGCCTGTTCTACAAGCCTGCGTATTACCTGAGCCACCCGCTGGAAGTGTTTGCCGTCTGGGAAGGCGGCATGAGTTTTCACGGCGGCCTGCTGGGCGTGATTGTGGCCATGGTGTTTTTTGCCAGCACACGCAAACGCCCCTTGCTGCAGGTGATGGATTTTGTCGCGCCCTGTGTGGCTACGGGGCTGGCAGCAGGACGCCTTGGCAACTTCATCAATGGTGAACTCTGGGGGCGCTTTGCCAGCCCTGATCTGCCCTGGGCCATGGTGTTTCCGCAAAGCGGCTCCATGCTGCCGCGCCACCCCTCGCAGATCTATCAGTTTCTGCTGGAAGGTCTGCTGCTGTTCGTGCTGCTGTGGATCTATGCCAGAAAAGAGCGCAAGCCCGGTCAGGTTGCAGCAGCCTTTGTCTTCGGGTATGGCGTGTTCCGCTTTATTGCCGAGTATTTCCGTGAGCCTGATGCCTATCTGGGCATTCTGTCGCTGGGCATGAGCATGGGTCAGTGGCTGTGCGTGCCCATGATTGTGGGTGGTGCAGCCATATGGCTGTGGGCAGGCAAACGCAATCAGGCCAGTGCCTGAGGCGATAGGTCATCAAGCAAAGCGTAAAGGAAACAGTGGTGTTGGAGCGGCGTGCATATCTGCAGTGGATAGCGGCTTTGGCAGTGGCCTCACCGGTGTGGGCACAGACCAAGGTGGGGCAGCGTTCAGGTGTAACGTGGCCTACGGAGCCTGTGCATCTGGTGGTGCCGTTTCCGGCTGGGGGCAGCAGCGCCATTTTGGGCAAGCTGCTGTCGCGCTCTTTTGAACGTACTACCGGCCAGCCCTTGCGTCTGCAGTATCTGGGGGGCGCAGGTGGGCTGCAGGGTGCGAGCTTTGCCGCCAAGGCAGAGGCCAATGGGCAGCATCTGTTTATCGGCGGCAGTCACCTGGCAGCAGCCCGTGCGCTGGTGGAAGACGATGACTTTGACCTGATTGAAGATTTGCGCCCCTTGGTCAAGGTCGCTGATGTGCCGCAGGTGCTGGTGGTGAACCCGGCACGCTTGCGCTCGCGCACGATCATGGAGTGGCTGGTGGACATGTCGCGCAAGTCCAAGCAGTACCGTATGGGGACGGCTGGCGTGGGTTCCTCCAGCCATATCGCGGCTGAAATTGTGCGTTTTCAGGAAGACCTGCGTTTTGAGTTTGTGCACTTTCGTGGGTCAGGTCCGGCGCTGCAGGATTTGCTCAATGGCACGGTGGATACGATGATCGACGGCCTGATTTCATGCTTGCCCCATATTCGCTCCGGGCGACTCAAGGCGCTGCTCGTGACGGGCTCAGAGCGCGTCAGTGTCTTGCCTGATGTGCCTTGCGCGCAGGAGATGGGGGTGCATGCCCTGCAGGATTGTGGCACCTGGCATGGCATGTTTGCGCCGAGCCAGCTCTCGTCAGCCCGTGCGCAGGCTGTGGAGCAGGTCTTTCGCCGCGTGGGTGCGGATGCGCAGTTGCAGGCTGATCTGGCAGCTCTGGGCATTGCATGGTCGGGAGTCTACGGCGATGCATTTGCCAGCTTTGTGCAGCAAGACACCTCGGACTGGGCCCAGCGCCTCAAGGGCATGGGCATTGGGAACTTCCTGCAACGTGACAGGGCTGAAGGGGCAGCATGAGCGTACAAGTGACAGCAATGCCATGGCAGGCGGCACAAGGTGATCACACGGGCATCTGGCTGGTGGAGATTGCGAACCCCGACAGACGCAATGCCATGACACGCAGCATGTGGCGACAGCTGCGCACGGTGTTTTTACAGCTGCAGCACAACATGGATGTGCGCTGCGTAGTGCTCAAGGGGCAGGGCCTGGCTTTTTGTGCGGGTGGCGATATTTCGGAATACCCGGGCTTTCGGTTTGATGCCCAGCAGCTTGCAGGCTTTCATGAGCAAGATGTCTGGGGTGGCTTGCAGGCCATGCTCGACTGCGATGTGCCTGTTGTGGCTGCTATCACTGGTGCCTGCATGGGCGCGGGCGTGGAAATGGCATGCTGCAGCGACATCCGCGTGGTGACAGAGCACTCCAAGTTTGGTGCACCGATTGCGAAACTCGGCTTTCCCATGGCTCCCAAGGAACTGGCATTGGTCGCACGTTCTGTGGGGGAGCACACGGCCAAGCGCATGCTGCTGGAGGCTGCAGTTTTTTCGGCGCAGGAGATGGCGGCGCTGGGCTGGTGTGCAGCCCCTGTGGCTGAAGACTTGCTGGAGCAATACGTTGTGCAACTCGCACAGCGCATTGCCAGCCTGGCTCCGCAGGCAGCACGCCTGAACAAACAGACAATGCGGCATTGTGCCGCGGGTACAGGCATGCCGGATCCCTATGGCTACGCGGCCACTGCCGAACACAGAGAGGGTATTGCAGCTTTTCTGGAAAAAAGAAAACCGCGTTTTTAATAAAACAAATGGTTTTAAAAAATCTAATAGGTAATAAAAAAGGATCCTGCAAGGATCCTTTTTTATTCAGCGCTGTTTGTGACAGCAATAAGGCATTAACGCAGCACCAGAACAGGGACTTGGGAGTGAGTGAGTACGTGCTGAGTTTCGCTGCCCAGCAGCAGGCGCTTGATGCCTTTGCGGCCATGCGAAGCCATAACAATCAAATCCGCTTTCTGCTTTTCAGCAGCTGCAATGATGGATTCGGCAATCAGATCCGACTTGGCAACGCTGGTTTTCACTGTAACGCCTTGCGCTTTGCCTTCAGCCTTGATTTTGTTCAGCACCGCCTGCGCTTGCTCAGTCCATTGGGCTTCAATGCGCTTGATTTCCGATAAATCCACGGTCGCGCCACCTTCCAGATAGCTGCGGGGATAGCGAGGAATCACTTTTACAGCGATCACAGTCGCACCAGATAATTTGGCCAGATCCATTGCATGGCTCACAGCTTTTTCAGATAAAGGCGAGCCGTCGGTGGCGACCAGAATGCGTTCGTACATAGGTATCTCCAATTTATTTGATGCGGACGAAACTTGTTTTTTAGCATAAATTGCACGATCTGTTTAGTCTTGATTCAAGTCAAAGTTTTCCGGGGAATTCATAGATAATCTCGCCCCATGTCCCAAGACCCCTCACAGGCCCTGCATGCGGCGGAGCAGCGTGCATTGCATGCGAATCTCCCAACATCTGACAATGAGCTGAGCCTGCTGGATGATCCTGCGGAGTGGGAGAGCTTTGGCAAGCCTGTGGGAGCGGAGGCCGGGGACATGGATACCGCCAATGTCTGGGACTCACAGATCGCGCTGGAGGGCATGTACTGCTCCACCTGTGCACTCACAATTGAAGATGCCTTGCGTGCTGTGCCCGGTGTGCTGCGGGTTGAAGTCAGCGCAGCTGCCCGCCGTGCCAAGGTGGTCTGGGCACCCGATCAGGTCAAGCCATCGGTCTGGATGGCTGCGGTAGGCAAGGCTGGCTACAAGGCAGTGCCAGCCAGAGACGCACAGGCACGAGAACTTCGCATGGCGCAGCACCGCAAGGCTTTGTGGCGCTGGCTGCTTGCCGCGCTTTGCATGATGCAGGTCATGATGTACGCGTGGCCAGCCTACGAAGCGCAGCCCGGTGACCTGGTGATGGAATATGAGCGCCTGCTGCGCTGGGCGTCCTGGGTGATCTGCATTCCCATGCTGATTTTTGCCTGCGGCCCCTTCTTCAGCGGCGCATGGCGCGATCTGAAGCATCGCCGCGTCAGCATGGACCTGCCTGTGGCACTGGGCATGCTGATCACTTTTGTCGTCAGCACAATAGGCACGTTTGACCCCTATGGCGTTTTTGGTCAGGAAGTGTTTTATGACTCGCTGACCATGTTTGTCTGCTTCCTGCTTATCGGCAGGTGGTTGGAGATTCGCTTGCGTGATCGCACCGCAGGGGCTCTGGATGCCGTGCTGAATCGCCTGCCGGACAGTATCGAAAAGCGTGGGGCGGATGGCAAGTTCGAGCGGGTTGCGCTGCGCCGCATTGCTGTGGGAGACGTGGTGCGTGTGCTGCCCGGTGAAGCTTTTCCTGCTGATGGTGTCATCCTCTCCGGCCGCACGCAGGCAGATGAAGCACTGTTGACGGGCGAGTCACGCCCTGTTTCTCGCGCTGTGGGTGAGCGGGTCATCGCAGGTAGCTACAACCTGTCAGCGCCTGTGGAAGTGCAGGTGGAGCAGCTGGGTGCAGAGACAAAATTTGCGCAGATCGTGGACCTGATGGAAAGTGCTTCTACACAGAAGCCACGTCTGGCGCAGCTGGCGGATAAGGTGGCCGCGCCTTTCCTGGTGGTGGTCCTGCTGCTGGCGGGCGCCGCAGCTATGTACTGGTGGAGTACCGACCCCGGACAGGCACTGATGATTGCAGCAGCGGTGCTGATTGTGACCTGTCCTTGTGCCTTGTCGCTGGCAACCCCCGTGGCCTTGCTGACAGCAGCGGGTACTTTGGCGCGTCATGGTGTGCTGGTACGCAATCTGCAGGGCATCGAGAGTCTCGCAGGTATTGATACGCTGGTCTTTGACAAGACGGGCACCTTGACGCGTGACGGCATGCAGGTCTCGCGCATGGAGCTGCTCGATGACTCATTGATGCCGGCTTACAAGGGGCTGGCTGCAGCCATTGCAGCCCAGTCGCGCCACCCAGTGTCCAGGGCAGTGGCAGGTTTTGGCCAGGCATGGGCAGTGCGTTGGGAAGTGCTCGCATGCGAGGAAATCAGTGGCCAGGGGCTGAAGGCCCAGGTGCGGGCAGTGGGCGAGGGGACCTCTGACGAGGTCTGGACAGTGCGCTTGGGTTCAGCCAGATTTGCATCCACACAGGCCTTGCAAAGCCATGGACAAGCCGTGTATCTGGCCAGGGAGCAAGCAAGTGGTGAGATCCAGTCGCTTGCTTTCTTTGAGCTTAACGAAGGCGTGCGCAGCGAAGCTGCCAGTGTGATCAGTCTGCTGCAGTCACGAGGCGTTGAGGTGCAGCTGCTCTCCGGCGACAGTGAGCAGGCCGTGGCGGCCATTGCAAAGCAACTGGGTATTAGCCACTATCGCGCTGAATGCTCTCCTCAGGCGAAACTAGATGCCATTCAGTCTGCGCAGCGAGCAGGCCGCAAGTTGTGCATGGTGGGAGATGGTCTGAATGACGGGCCTGTGCTGGCTGGATCAGACGTGTCTTTTGCGTTTGGCAAAGCGGTGCCACTTGCGCAATCGCGTGCGGATTTTGTGGTGGTGAGTGACAACCTGGAATTTGTGCAAAAGACCGTCATGCTCTCTCGCAAGACGGTGCGCATTGTTCGCCAGAATCTGCTGGGCTCAGCCTTGTACAACGCTGTCTGCATTCCTTTGGCCATGGTTGGGTGGATGCCAGCCTGGCTGGCAGGGTTGGGTATGGCGCTGAGCTCCTTGCTGGTGGTGCTCAATGCAGCGCGGCTGGCCAAGCCTTTGAAGCTGGAGCTTGCTTCGCCGCAAGTAGCGCTGGCTCAGCAAACGCCAGAGCCTGCAGCAGCGGCGGCTTGAAGAGGGGATGGTGTGGATATTCTTTATCTTTTGATTCCGTTGTCCGTGGTGTTGGTGCTCGTCATTGCCGGAGGGCTTTGGTGGGCGATATACCGGGGGCAGTTTGAAAGCGTCGACCAAGAGGCAGAACGCATTCTTAGAGACGATTGATGTTTGTCAACAACGTGAAAACCATAACAGTAAACACTCTCGACTGCATATTAAGAGGTGCCCGATGGATACTCTAAAAAACAGTACTGCATACTACAGTGACGCCGTAGTGCGGCAGTTTTCAATCATGGCCGTTGTGTGGGGGGTGGTCGGCATGCTGGTTGGCGTTTTTATCGCTGCCCAGCTGGCTTGGCCGGAGCTGAACTTCGGCATTCCATGGCTTAGCTTTGGGCGCCTGCGTCCATTGCACACCAATGCGGTGATTTTTGCGTTCGGCGGCAGCGCCTTGTTTGCAACCAGTTACTACGTGGTGCAGCGTACCTGCCAGACCACGTTGTTCTTGCCAAAGCTTGCTGCTTTCACCTTCTGGGGTTGGCAGCTGGTGATTGTGGCGGCAGCCATTTCCTTGCCACTGGGTTACACCACCGGCAAGGAATATGCGGAGCTGGAGTGGCCTATTGACATCCTGATCGCTGTGGTCTGGGTGAGCTATGCCATTGTGTTCTTCGGCACGATCGGCATTCGCAAGGTCAAGCACATCTATGTGGCCAACTGGTTCTTTGGTGCTTTCATCATTGCGGTCGCCTTGCTACACATCGTCAACAGTGCAGAAATTCCTGCAGGCTGGATGAAGAGCTACTCGGCCTACGCTGGTGTGCAGGATGCCATGGTGCAATGGTGGTACGGACACAATGCGGTGGGCTTCTTCCTGACCGCAGGCTTCCTGGGCATGATGTACTACTTCGTGCCCAAGCAGGCAGGCCGCCCTGTGTACTCGTATCGCCTGTCGATCGTGCACTTCTGGGCACTGATCTTCACCTACATGTGGGCTGGTCCTCACCACCTGCACTACACCGCGCTGCCCGACTGGACACAGTCTGTGGGCATGGTGTTCTCCCTGATTCTGCTGGCTCCTTCCTGGGGCGGCATGATCAACGGCATCATGACCCTGTCCGGTGCCTGGTACAAGCTGCGTGAAGATCCTATCCTGCGCTTCCTGATCGTGTCCCTGTCCTTCTACGGCATGTCTACGTTTGAAGGCCCCATGATGTCCATCAAGACTGTGAACGCACTGTCGCACTACACAGACTGGACCGTGGGTCACGTGCACTCCGGTGCTCTGGGCTGGGTGGGTCTGATCACCATGGGTTCTCTGTACTACCTGGTGCCCCGTCTGTTCGGCAAGAAAGAGATGTACTCCAAGTCGGCGATTGAGCTGCACTTCTGGATGGCCACCATCGGTATCGTGCTGTACATCGCTGCGATGTGGATCTCCGGCGTGATGCAGGGCCTGATGTGGCGCGCCATTAATCCAGACGGTACTTTGACATACACCTTTGTGGAAAGCGTGAAGGCGTCCTATCCCTTCTACGTGATCCGTACGGTGGGTGGTCTGCTGTACCTGATCGGTATGCTGATCATGGCTTGGAACGTGGCGAAGACTGTGGCTTCGGGTCGCTCCGTCAAGGTCGAAGTGCCTGCCGTTAACCCCGCTCACGCCTAAGTACGAGGAGCCAGAATAATGTCTGCAAACAACAAAGGCTTCACCCACGAGAAGGTCGAAACCAACAACTTCTTGCTGATTGTCTTGACCTTGTTGGTGGTCGCCGTGGGTGGATTGGTGGAAATCGTTCCACTGTTCTTCCAGAAGTCCACGACGGAAGCGGTGCAGGGCGTTGAGCCTTACGAGCCTCTGCGACTCATGGGCCGTGACGTCTACATCCGTGAGGGCTGCTACAACTGCCACTCGCAGATGATCCGTCCCTTCCGTGCCGAGACCATGCGCTACGGCCACTACTCGGTGGCGGGTGAGTTCGTGTACGACCACCCCTTCCAGTGGGGCTCCAAGCGTACAGGTCCTGACCTGCAGCGTGTGGGCGGCAAGTACAGCGATGAATGGCACCGTGTTCACCTGATGAATCCACGTGACGTAGTGCCCGAGTCCAACATGCCTGAGTACCCATGGCTGGCCGAAAACATGGTGGACCACACCGTGGTGGCGCAGCGTATGAGCGCCTTGCGCAAGGTGGGCGTGCCCTATACCGATGAGCAAATCGCCGGTGCGGCTGAACAGGTCAAGGGCAAGACCGAGATGGAGGCTCTGATCGCCTACCTGCAAGGTCTTGGTACTGCGATTAAGTAGGAAGGATGGGTCTTATGGATATCACCACCATGCGCATTGTGGCAACGCTGGTTTCTTTGGTGTGCTTCATTGGCATCTGGTGGTGGGCATACGCCCGCCGCAACCAGGCGCGTTTTGATGAAGCGGCCCAGCTGCCATTTCAACAAGACTGATCTATTCACCAGAACGAGAATATCCCATGAGCGATTTCGTAAATAACTTCTGGTCGGTCTACGTCGCAGGCATTACTGTTGCAGGCATTCTGGCTTGCCTCATTTTGCTGATCATCACTGCTCGTAAGAAAGTAGTGTCTGACAGTGACAATACCACTGGCCACGTGTGGGACGAGGACCTGCGCGAGTTGAACAACCCCATGCCCCGCTGGTGGGTCTGGATGTTCGTGATCACCATCGTGTTTGGGCTGCTGTATCTGTTTGCCTATCCCGGACTGGGCTCTTATGGCGGTCAGTTGCAGTGGAGCCAGAATCGTGCCTATGAAGCCGAGATGGCAAAGGCCAATGCCCAGCTGGAGCCTTTGTATGCACGCTTTACCGCCATGACTCCTGAGGAGATGGTGGGTGATGCACAGGCCATGGCCATTGGCGAGCGCCTGTTCATGAACAACTGTGCGCAGTGCCACGGCTCGGATGCACGCGGCAGCAAGGGCTTCCCCAATCTGGTGGATGGCGACTGGCTGCATGGCGGTGCACCTGAGAACATCAAGGAAACCATTGCCAACGGCCGCATCGGCATGATGCCTCCCCAGGCAGAAGCCATCGGTACAGCGGAAGATGTTCGCAATTTGGCGCACTATGTGCTGAGCCTGTCTGGCAGCCCCCACGACGCACTGAGAGCTACAGAAGGCAAGTCCAAGTTCACCATCTGTGCAGCATGCCACGGCATGGACGGCAAGGGCAACACCATGCTGGGTGCCCCCAACCTGACAGACGACGTCTGGCTGCATGGCTGGGGCGAGCAGGCCATCATCGACATCATTACCAATGGCAAGATGAATGAAATGCCTGCCCAGAGTAATAAGCTGACACCTGCACAGATCGATGTGCTGGCAGCTTATGTCTGGGGACTGTCGAACAAACCCGCTACAGCAGGTAATTAATCTGTGAGAGAGTATGGAAGGCGGCACGGTGTGCCGCCTTTTTCTATGGTGCGATATAGGGAGTGCAGCTCATGAGTTCCGAGCAAAAAAAACCGCATAAAACGATACCTATCAAAGCGGAAAGCCAGGAAAAAATGGTGTCTTTTTTTGAAGCGCATAAAAAGATATACCCGCGCTCCATCCGTGGAACATTTATGAGTTGGCGCTGGGTCATGGTGTGGCTGACGCAGTTGATCTTCTATGGGCTGCCCTGGATGAACTGGGGCGAGCGCCAGATGGTGCTGTTTGACCTTGGGGCGCGGCGCTTTTACCTGTTTGGGTATGTGCTGTATCCGCAGGACTTTATCTATTTGACAGGCCTGCTGATCATTAGCGCGCTGTCACTGTTTCTGTTTACAGCTGTTGCCGGGCGTCTGTGGTGCGGTTTTACATGCCCGCAGTCGGTCTACACCGAAATTTTCATGTGGATAGAGCACAAGGTCGAAGGTGACCGCAGTGCACGTATTCGCCTGGACCAAGGTGGATGGGGCTTCGAGAAGATCTGGAAAAAATCGCTCAAGCAGTTTTTGTGGATTGCCTTTGCCCTGTGGACGGGTTTTACCTTCGTGGGTTATTTCGTTCCCATTCGTACGCTGGGCAGTGAACTGCTGGCGCTGCAAGGCGGCTGGCAGATTTTCTGGGTGCTGTTCTATGGCTTTGCCACCTACGGCAACGCTGGTTATCTGCGCGAGCAAATCTGCAAGTACATGTGCCCCTATGCGCGTTTTCAGAGTGCCATGTTCGACAAGGACACGCTGATTGTGAGCTACGACGCACAGCGTGGTGAACAGCGCGGCCCCCGCAAGAAAGATGTGGACTACAAGGCGCAAGGACTGGGTGACTGCATTGACTGCAAGCTGTGTGTACAGGTCTGCCCTGTGGGTATTGATATCCGCAACGGCCTGCAGTACGAGTGCATTGGCTGCGGCCTGTGCATCGATGCATGCAACAGCGTGATGGATAACATGCACTATCCACGTGGCTTGGTGCGCTTGACCACCCAGAATGCGGTGAACCAAGGCTGGAAGAGCGCACAGATCTGGCAACGCATTGCACGTCCACGGGTGCTGATTTATTCGAGCATTTTGCTGGCACTGGCAGCGGCCATGGCCATCAGTCTGGCCATCAGAGAACCGCTGAAGGTGGACGTCATCCGTGACCGCGCTTCACTGGCACGCATTGTTGCAGGCGGCAAGCTCGAAAATGTGTATCGTCTGCAGGTGATGAACGCGACCGAGCAAGCGCAGACCTATAAGGTGTCGGTGCAGGGTATTCAAGGCATTGAGCTGGTGGAAGGGCAGACCGTCAAGGTTGATCCTGCACAGACGCGCGGCGTAGCGGTGCGAGTGCAGATTCCTTACGGTGCGGCCAGCGCTGGCTCACACGCCATTGAGTTTGATATCGCAGCGCAAAGTGGCCAAGGGCATGTGACGGAGAAATCTGTCTTCCTCGTGCCGCGCTAAAAATGATCCTGTAGTGTGCATGGCGTTGCTGTGCACACTTTCTGTTGAAGGAAGAGAGTGTTCGAAATGTCCCAGCTAGGAAAACAAGTGGAGTCAGCATCCGGTCCGTGGTGGAAGTATGGCCATGTATGGATGGTGCTGGCAGGCCCTGCCATCGTCGTGGTGGCAGGCGTTGTGACGGCCATGATTGCCATGGATGGCGCTGACCCTGTGGTGGATCCGAACTACTACCAGGAGGGGCTGAATATCAACCAGAAGCTGGAAAAAAGCCTGGCGCCTGCAGGCGCCGTGCGCAACCATGTTGTTACACCTGATGAAGATTTGCCTGATCTGACACCCAAGTGATACTTGCAGCTTCTTAAAAAGATGAGCGGCTAGCGCTTGTTTTATGGGTGTTTGAGATACTTTTGTATCTGAAATACTGATAAATCAAGCGCTAGCCGCTATTTTTTATGCGGTGTAGATGCTCTGGCATCGCACCCAAAGCAAACGCCCACAGCATGCAGTGGGCGTTTGGGTGTGTGAGAGCGCAGGCTGGCTGGGTTTACAGCTGCTTGTTGCAGTCGTGCTGGCTGTTGACCAGGCGCTGCAGGGCGGCAGTGTCCAGAATTCGAACGTGGCGCTGCTTCACTTCGACCCAGCCTTCATCCACAAACTTGGAGAAAGTGCGGCTGACGGTTTCCAGCTTCAGACCCAGATAGCTGCCAATTTCCTCGCGGGTCATACGCAAAATGAGTTCTGACGAGGAGAAGCCGCGTGCATGCAGGCGCTGCACCAGATTCAGAATAAAGGCCGCCAGACGCTCTTCGGCGCGCATGCTGCCCAGCAGCAGCATGACGCTGTGCTCGCGCACGATTTCGCGGCTCATCACTTTGTGTACGTGCGTCTGCAGGGCTGTAACCTCGCGCGAGATCTCTTCGAGGCTGTCAAAGGGCATCACGCAGACCTCGGCATCTTCCAGTGCGATTGCATCGCAGGTGTGGTGGTCATTGACGATGCCATCGAGCCCGATGATCTCTCCCGCCATCTGGAAACCTGTGACCTGATCGCGTCCGTCTTCGGTGGCTACGCATGTCTTGAAAAAGCCCGTGCGGATGGCATACAGCGACGTGAAAGGCTCTCCGTTGCGGAACAGTGTCATCCCGCGCTTGACTTTGCGGCGCGTAGCCACAATGTCGTCGATGCGCTGCAGCTGCTGGTCATTTAAACCGACGGGCATGCACAGTTCACGCAGGTTGCAATTGGAGCAGGTTACTTTGATGGTTGGTGGAGTCATGTACGCAAGGCCTGAACACGAGGTAGACACGGGTGTAAAGGCCAGAATTAAAAGTTGGATGTCAATAAACGGGGACTATCGGGTGCTTGCTATGTATCTCGAATGATTTCAGTCAAATTCTGACATTTCCCTTATGGTGAGTGCTTGATTCATGTCAAGAGTGTGCATGCCATCTTGCTGCACAGTTGCAGCACTAAGGAAGAAAACATGACTGCAGTCACCCCGGAACTCTTGCGTCGCTATGACGTGCCAGGACCTCGTTACACCTCTTATCCTACTGCGGACAGGTTCGTTGAGGCATTTGGTGATAGCGACTATATCTTGGCATTAAAGCAACGCAAAATTTCTGCAGCGGCCAAGTCGCCAATGTCGCTGTATGTGCACATCCCATTTTGTAACTCTTTGTGTTACTACTGTGCATGCAACAAGATCATCACCAAGCACCACGAGCGTGCGGTCACGTACCTACAGTATCTTGAGCGGGAGCTGGATCTGCATCTGGCCCATTGTGGAAGAGGTCAGCTGGTCAGCCAGCTTCACATAGGTGGTGGAACGCCGACATTTCTTTCGGACGAGCAACTGGTGCAGATGTGGGACATGCTGCGCCAGCGCTTTGTCTTTGATGAAGTGGGTGAGTACTCCATTGAAGTTGACCCACGTACTGTGACACGTGAGCGTCTGGCCGCCCTCAAGGCCATGGGCTTTAACCGCCTGAGCTTTGGGGTGCAGGACTTTGACCCGGATGTACAAAAAGCGGTGCACCGTGAGCAGCCTGCCGAGCAGGTGTTTGATCTGGTGGCCGCTTCACGTGAGCTGGGCTTTGAGTCGATCAATGTGGACTTGATCTACGGCCTGCCCAAGCAAAATGAAAAGTCCTTCGCCAGAACGCTGCAGCAAGTGGCCGAGCTGCGCCCTGATCGTATTGCGCTGTATGCCTATGCACATCTGCCCGAGCGCTTCAAGCCTCAGCGTCGCATTCTTCAGGCGGATCTGCCTGCAGCAGCGGACAAGGTCAATATGCTGGCTGCGGCGCTGGACAGTTTCATGGAGGCTGGTTATGTGTACGTGGGCATGGACCACTTTGCCCTGCCTGAAGATTCACTGGCCGTAGCCAAGCGCCAGGGTCGCCTGCATCGCAACTTCCAGGGCTACAGCACACAGCCTGACTGCGATCTGATTGCACTGGGTGTTTCGGCCATTGGTCGCGTAGGGGCCACCTACAGCCAGAATGCCAAGACGCTGGAAGAGTATTACGACCTGCTCGATCAGGGGCGTCTGCCCATCGTGCGTGGCCTGGCGCTTTCGCGTGATGACATGCTGCGCCGTGCGGTGATCATGGCCATCATGTGTCAGGGCGAGGTGCAGTATGAGTCCATCAACAGTGCATGGCTCATTGACTTTCGCAAGTATTTCGCTGCCGAGATTGAGGCACTGAGGACGCAGGAAGAAGAAGGTCTGGTGGAGATTCTGGACGACTGCATCCGCGTGACGGCCAAGGGCTGGTTCTTCGTGCGTGGCGTAGCATTGGTGTTTGACCGCTATTTGCAAGAAGCACGTGATCGCGCGAGATTCTCGCGGATCATCTGATCTTTATGACACTTTCGTTTTTGTGGACTGCATTTTTCATGGGGCTCGTGGGTGGGGCCCATTGTCTTGCTATGTGCGCAGCACCCTGCCATGCCGTGATTCAAGGGCATGGCAAGGCGGTGCAGATGCATGCGACGTTGCCTCAACCTGCTGCATGGCCTGTATGGAGTGCCACGCAGTTTCACGCAGGTCGCTTGCTGGGCTATGGCGTGCTGGGAGCAGTGGCTGCGTTTGCCATGGAGCAGGTGGCCTGGTTTTCAGACCGCACCTCCATGCTGCATCCTGTGTGGGTGATGATGCACCTGGCCATTCTGGCCTGGGGCCTTCTGATGCTGTTTCAGGGGCAGCAGCCGCTGTGGCTGGAGCGTGCCGGGCGCATGGCCTGGAGCAAGGTCCAGCCTGTACTGGCCATGCGAGGCGGTGTGGTGCTGGCGGGGATGTGCTGGGCCTTGATGCCCTGCGGCTTGCTGTATTCCGCCATTTTGGTGGCGGCGCTGAGCGCTTCGCCACTGGCGGGGGGCTTGAGTATGGTGGCTTTTGGTCTGGGTGGGGCGCTGTGGCTGCTGGCTGCGCCTTATGCATGGCGCTGGCTCAGTGGCCGTGTCAGCCGTTTTCGCAGTGCGTGGGGCACGCGTGCAGCAGGTGGCATGCTGGTGCTGGTGTCGTTGTGGGCACTGTGGATGGATCTGATTTACAAGCCATCACTGTGGTGCCGTTAGGCCAGATCGAAAGCTAAAGCTAAAGAAGCGGGGGGGGGGGAGGTTGGCGGAACTGCCGATGAAGGTGTCTGCAAAGCCACCGGGCCGTCAACCTGAACCGGGGGTTCAGGTGGGCGAGAGCAACCTAACGTTGGGTTCATCTGACGCGAGACGATCACGCTTGCTAGGCAATGTATCAAGCCCGTGCTCAATGAGCATTGGTTCAAGGCAATATAAAGCCCGGCGGGTTGCAGACGGGTGCAATTTTACTGCGGTTCTTGTGGTGCTGCAGGCAATTCCACACCATTGTCATTGTCTAGAGAAGGTTGTGCCTGTGCTTCGTCAGCAGAACTGGGCTCAGTCCCCAGTGCTTGATCCAGGCGCTGCAGCAGCTGTTCGGCCTGTGCCTGCTCCTGCGCAAGCAGTGCTTCCAGCGTCTGCAGGCGTTCGCCATCTTCATTGCTCAGCTGAGAAGACAGCTGCTGCTGCAGGTCGAGCAGCTGTTCGCGCAGTTTCAGATTTTCAAACGCCAGATTGACAGCCAGCAGCACCGCCACATGCTCGCGGGCACGCAGCTTGCTGGAGTCACGCATTTTCTGGAACTGCTGATCCACGCGCTCTACGGCCTCCAGGAGCTGTGCTTCCTGTCCGTCAGGGCAGGTCAGTACATAGTCCTGATGCAGAATCGTGACGTCCAGCTTGCTCATCGTGCCTCCCGGTTTTCTGGCAGACGCTCGATCAACTCATCCACACGTGCACGCGCGGCCTTCAGGCGTGACCTCAGCGAGTCGCGCTCTTTTTGCAGGGCTTGAATCTCTTCGGTGAGCAGGCGATTGGCGTGCTCCAGCGCTTCGTGCTTGGCCAGCAGCAGCTCTACACGCTCGGTAATGGGGGCAAGGATCGATGGTGTCGTCATGGATTGCTCTAATTGTAGGACTCCACTCTTCGCGAGAATGCAAAACTAGGTGAGATCGGTGAGCATATCTGCGAACTTGCATGGCTTTGTACGCAGCTTGCCTTGGTTTTTCATTGGGGTGTAACTTTGTGTATCCAGTGGGGGAGTGGTGTGGACCGCTAAAATCAGCGGATTCAATGTTGGTGCTCGCAACTTGGTTCACAAGTGTGCAGTTCAACGGGAAGCAGGGCGATGCGGCGAATCCTTCGCGTACATCTAGCCTGCGCTGCCCCCGCAACGGTGAGTTCCTGGTGTCAGATCTGGCACCCAGCCATCCACGCAGCCACTGAATGCCTTGAACAAGCATTTGGGAAGGCGATGGTCTTGACGAACCAGCCCGGATACCGGCCAACATCAGGTGTAGCACGCGCAGGCGGCTATTGTTTTGCCCATGGCTGGCGGGGAGGCTGGCGCGGGTGATCTTCTACACGATGTGCATGCACTTTCATCGGCTCTGGATGTTTTCAGCGGGTCCGCAGACTGCTGACGCAGCAGTTGAAGCCATGGTATGTGCGCTCAGACAGCCATTTCTATGAATATTGTGAATCACGGGCCCTGGCAGGAACTGATTCTGGGCGGCCAGAAAAGCGGCAAGACGCGCCGTGCAGAGCTGGCCGCGCGCGACTGGATCGCAGGCAGTGCTGGTCGCCGCGCCGTGTATCTGGCTACGGGTCAGGCCTGGGATGAGGAAATGCGCGTGCGCATCGCACGCCACCAGACAGACCGTGCACAGCGCGTGCCAGGCATGCAGACGGTGGAAGCGCCACGTCTGCTGGCCCAGGCGCTGCAGCAGCACAGCAATGCGCAGACGCTGGTGGTGGTGGATTGCCTGACGCTGTGGCTCACCAACTGGATGATGCCCATGGAAGGCGTGGAATTTGAGCCAAACCAGCCGCTGACGCAGGACTGGAGCGCGCAGCGTGCTCTTTTTCTGGAAGTGTTTCCTCGGTGCCCCGGGCCGGTGGTGCTGGTGGGCAATGAGATTGGCATGGGCGTGATTCCCATGGGGCGTGAGGTACGTGCCTTTGTAGATGCACTGGGCCGCCTGAACCAGGACGTGGCGCAGGCATGCAGTCGCGTGACTTTGATGGCAGCTGGCCTGCCACTGCAGCTCAAATGAAGCGCTATATACGACGCTGCAGCCTGCTGGCAGCCTGCTGGCTGGGCCTGCTGGGCAGTGTGCAGGCTGCCGATGTGCCGCCTGAGGCGCTCAAGGATGATCGCGGCCGTAGCGTGGTGCTGAGTCAGCCACCACAGCGCATTGTGAGCCTGCTGCCTTCGCTGACTGAGACCGTGTGCGCGCTGGGGGCCTGCGACAAGCTGGTCGGGGTGGACCGCTATTCCAACTGGCCTGAAGACTTGCAGCGCAAGCTGCCCGTGGTGGGCGGTGGGCTGGACCCGAATGTGGAAGCCATTGTGGCGCTCAAGCCCGATGTGGTGCTGCTGTCCAGTTCGGCGCGCGTGGGCGAGCGTCTGGAGGCGCTGGGCCTGCGCACGGTGGCATTGGAGCCCCGTACGTCGGCCGATGTGCTGCGCGTGATGCATTCCGTGGGCGTGGTGCTGGGCCAGCCACCGCAGCAGGTACAGGCCGTGTGGCAGCGTGTGCAGAACGGGGTGCAGGCAGCGGCGCAGTCCCTGCCACCAGAAGTGCAGGGTGCGCGCGTGTACTTTGAAGTCAGCCGTGGGCCGTATGTGGCGGGGCCATCGTCTTTTATCGGGGAAATGCTCAGCCGCATGCAACTGGGCAATGTGGTGCCGCAGGAGATGGGGCCGTTTCCGCGCGTGAACCCGGAGTTCATCGTGCGTGCGCGGCCTGATGTGATTTTGATGGTCAACCACAGCATGCAGGCTGCCTCGTCCTACCCGGGCTGGCAGTCGCTGGAGGCTGTGAAGCAGCAGCGCATCTGTACTTTTGATGCAAGAGAGTCCGATGTGATCGTGCGCCCCGGGCCGCGCATGGACGAAGCCGCCGCACTGATTGCACGCTGCGTGCGTGAGAAAGCACCTCGCCGTGGCCATGAATAACAGTGCCATGTCGCGTGAAAACACCAGCTTGTTTCAAGAAAACAGCAGCTTGTTTCAAGAAAACAGCAGCTTGTTTCGTGAAAAACGGCGCAGTGCCTGGCTGGCGCTGGGCCTGCTGCTGCTGAGTGTGGGCGCCATGGGCATCGGTGCCAGTGTGGGCAGCACCGGCTGGGAAAGCGTGTGGCACATGCAGCAGGACCCTGTGGCCTGGCAGATCGTCTGGGACATTCGCCTGCCGCGCACGCTGGGCGCCTGGCTGGCGGGCGCATTGCTGGGGCTGGCAGGTGCGGTGGCGCAGGGGCTGTTTCGCAACCCGCTGGCCGATCCTTATCTGCTGGGCAGCGCCTCGGGCGCTTCGCTGGGCGGTGCGGTCGCCATGGTGCTGGGCGGCTCGACCGCCATGGGCATGGAATGGATGCTGCGCCTGGGCATGACGGGCATGGCCTTTGTGGGTGCTGGCATTGCCGTGCTGCTGGCGCTGATGCTGGCGCAAGGGGTGCAAAACAGTCTGCGCCTTTTGCTGGCCGGGGTGGTGGTGGGCGTGGTGCTCAGCGCCATGCGTGACATGCTGGAGCTGCGCTATCCGGACATCCTGCAGCCCATGAAAGCTTTTGGTCTGGGTAGTACCGCCTTTATAGGCTGGCAGTCCTGCGGTCTGATGCTGGGGGCGCTGCTGGTGTGCCTGCTGGCGGCTTGGGGACTGGCGCGGGTGCTCGATGGGCTGAGCCTGGGCGAATCCACAGCAGCCAGTCTGGGCCTGCCGCTGGCACCCATGCGTGCAGGGCTGATTGTGGTGATGGCACTGGCCACGGGCACGGCTGTGGCACAGGCTGGCTTGATTGCCTTTGTGGGGCTGGCTGCGCCGCATCTGGTGCGCAGCATGGTCAGCGCAGGGCAGGCACGCAGCTGCCTGCTCAGCAGTCTGATGGGCGGCGTATTGCTGCTGCTGGCCGACATTCTGGCGCGCTGGGTCATGGCGCCAGAGGAATTGCCCGTAGGCGTGCTGACCGCATTGCTGGGTGGCAGCTATCTGCTGTGGCTCATGCACCGTGGCCACGCTGCGCGGCAGGGGAGGGGCACATGAAGAGCGCTTTGCCTGTGGCACTGCAGGCCCGGCAGCTGCAGGTATCAGCCGGTCGCCAGCGCTTGCTGCATGGCCTGGATGTACAGCTGCCTGCACAGCAGTGGACGGCCATTGTGGGCCCCAATGGGGCGGGTAAGTCCACGCTGCTGCGGGCGCTGGCCGGGCTGCTGCCGCGCAGCGCGTGGCAGGGGCAGATAGAGCTGATGGGTCGCGCATTGCAGGACTGGCCACGCCGCGAGCGCGCACGCATGCTGTCGTGGATGGGGCAAAACGAAAACACCACGCAGGATGTGTGCAGCTATGACGTGGTCATGCTGGGCCGCCTGCCACACCAGAGCTGGCTGGCTGCCCCCAATGCTGAGGACCACACTGTGGTGCAGCAATGCCTGCAGATGACGCAGGCCTGGGACTGGCGACATCGGTCGCTGGCGGAGCTTTCCGGCGGTGAGCGCCAGCGCGTGCTGCTGGCGCGTGCGCTGGCCGTGCAGGCGCAGGTGCTGCTGATGGACGAGCCGCTGGCCAATCTGGATCCGCCGCACCAGAGCGCCTGGATGGACACTGTGCAGGCCCAGGTTGCCAGCGGCCACACCGTGGTCAGCGTGCTGCATGAGCTGGGCATTGCGCTGCAGTCCGACCACATGGTGGTCATGCAGGCCGGGCGTGTGCTGCACCAGGGTGCGACGCAGGATGCAGCCACCCATGCGGCGCTGGAGGCGGTGTTCGAGCACCGCATCCGCATCCGCGAGATCGACGGCATGTGGATGGCGCTGCCCACGGCAGGCCATGCCCCATCGATGAAGAACAAAAATGGCCGCTAAGGCCGATGCTACAAGCGCAGACAGCTATGCAAATTGAAACACCACCGAGCGAAAAGCCCTACGACAAGGCCGAGGGCGAACGCCGCGGCCTGGTCATCGTCAACACCGGTGACGGCAAGGGCAAGAGCACGGCCGCCTTCGGGCTGGCGTTCCGTGCGCTGGGCCGGGGCAAGGCGGTCAAGGTTTTCCAGTTCATGAAAGTGCCCACGGCACGTTTTGGCGAGCACCGCCTGGCAGAGCGCGTGGGCCTGCCCGTGGAAGGGCTGGGCGACGGCTTCAGCTGGAAGAGCAAGGACCTGGACCACTCCGCGCAGTTGGCGCGTGAGGGCTGGGACAAGGCCAAGGCGGCCATTCTCTCGGGCGCGTATTTCCTCGTCGTGCTCGATGAGGTGACCTATCCCCTGATCTATGGCTGGTTGCCGCTGCAGGAAGTCCTCGATACCCTGCAGGCACGACCGAAAGACGTGCATGTGTGCCTCACGGGCCGCCGCTGCCCGCAGGAGCTCATCGCCATCGCGGACACGGTGACCGAGATGCAGATGATCAAGCACGCCTTTCAGGCAGGCATTCCTGCGCAACGCGGCATTGAAGACTGAAAGGGGAACGGGATGAGCGAGACCCACGATCTGGACCAGTACGCCACCATTGCGGCCACACCGTTTTCGTCGGCCGAGCGAGCGGCCGTGTACCGCGCCATCTACGAGCGGCGCGACATGCGCCACTTTGTGCCGGGCACGGTGTCGGACGAGGTGCTGCTGCGTCTGCTGCGTGCCGCGCACCATGCGCCCAGCGTCGGCTTCATGCAGCCCTGGCGCTTTATCCGCATTCGCTCGCGTGCCATGCGCGAAGGTATTCATGCGCTGGTTGAGCAGGAGCGCGTGCTCACCGCCAAGGCGCTGGGAGAGCGTGAAGAAGACTTCATGCAGCTCAAGGTGCAGGGCGTGCTGGACGCGGCCGAGGTGCTGATCGTCAGCCTGCCGCCGGGGCGCGAAGCCCATGTGTTTGGCCGCCGCACCATGCCCGAGATGGACATGGCCTCTGCCGCCTGCGCCATCCAGAACATGTGGCTGGCCGCGCGGGCCGAAGGGCTGGGCATGGGCTGGGTGTCGATCTACGACCCCGTGGCGCTCGCCCAGCTGCTGGAAATGCCCGCAGGCAGCTACCCGCTGGCCGTGCTGTGCCTGGGCCCCGTGCAGGCCTACTACGCCGAGCCCATGCTGCAGCAGGAAAAATGGGCCGCACGCGCACCGCTGGAAGACATGCTGTTTGACGAGCGCTGGGGCCAGCCCGCCGTCACCAACAATCCGCCTGCGCAGCCATGAGCTGGCTCGATGGCATCGGGGCGCTGGTGCAGGTCATCAGCCCTGTGGCATGGCTGTGCCAGTTGTGGAGCACGGAAAGCATCTGGCAGGCCTGGGGTGCGCAGCAGCTGATGGTGGCCGCACTGGCCGTGCTGGTGGCACTGCTGCTGGATCGCCTCTGGGGTGAGCCGCCCGTGTGGCTGCACCCCGTGGTGCTCATGGGCAAGCTGCTGGGTGGAATTGGTAAATGCATAGCGCCTAGCGCCGATAAATCAAGGGATTGCAAGTCTTTTCTATCTGGAATGCTTGCATGGCTTGCGCTAGCAGCTCTCTTTTTTGTAGTTTATGCCGCGCTGCAATGGCTGTTCCTGTTTACGGCGTGGTGGATGCAAGGCGTGGTGCTGGGTGTGCTGCTCAAGCCGCTGCTGTCCTGGCGCATGCTGTGCGACGAAGTGCTGGCCGTGGAAGCCGCACTGCAACAGTCGCTGGCAGCAGGGCGTGAGCGCCTGTCCTGGCTGGTGAGCCGCGACACGACCCAGCTTGACGCTGGCGTGGTGCGCGAAAGCGCCATCGAAACGCTGGCCGAAAACCTCTCGGACTCCGTGATCGCCCCCTTGTTCTGGTTTGCGTTGCTGGGCCTGCCGGGGGCGGCGGTCTATCGCCTCACCAACACGGCCGATGCCATGTGGGGCTACCCCGGCTGGCGCGGGCAGGGTGCGCAGCGCCGCCACTGGCAATGGGCGGGCAAATGGGTGGCGCGCACGGACGATGTGCTGAACTGGATCCCTGCGCGCTTCACAGCCTTGCTGCTGGCGCTGGTGGCGCGTGGTGTGTCCTGGGCTGCGCTGCGCCGCGATGCGGCTGTGACCCCATCGCCCAATGGCGGCTGGCCCATGGGCGCAATGGCGCAGGCGCTGGGTGTGCGGCTGGGCAAGCCCGGGGTCTATGTGCTCAACCCCGCAGGGCAGGTGCCGCAGACGGCGCAGCTGCAGCGCAGTGTGCAGCTGGCTGGGCGTGTGGTGCTTGTGATGGCCGTGTGCAGCGCGGTGGTGCTGCTGGCTGCAGGCGGGGTGGTCTATGGCTGAGATAGGCGTGCATGGCGGCACGGATGCACTGGGCATTGCGGCGCATGATTTTTCGACCAACCGCAATGCCTGTGGACCCTGCCCGCTGGCCGTAGAAGCCTTGCAGGCCGCGCACAGCGCACAGTACCCGGACCCCACCTATACCGCGCTGCGCGAGCAGCTGGCGCAGTTCCATGGCGTGGAGGTGCGGCGCGTGGTGATGGCGGGCAGCGCCAGCGAATTCATCCACCGCATCACCATGCATGCGCTGCGCCAGGGCGCATCCTGCGTGAGCTTGCCAGCCCACCACTATGGCGACTATCCACAGGCCGCTCAGGTCTGGGGCTTGCAGCTGGCAGATCGTGCAGCGCAGCGCCTCGGCACAGGGTTGCACTGGGCCTGCGCGCCGTCCAGCCCGCTGGGGCAAGAAGATGCAGTGCTGGCCCAGTGGGCAGCGCATCCTGCAACGCCCGGCACCTGGCGTGTGCTGGACTGCGCCTATGCACCGCTGCGTCTGGACCCCGCGCCAGCGCTGCCAGGGCTGGACCAGCTCTGGCAGATGTGGACGCCGAACAAGGCGCTGGGCATGACGGGCGTGCGTGCCGCCTATGCGATTGCGCCGGAGCATGTGACGGAGCAGGAGCTGACTGCGCTGCGCCTGCTGGCCCCTTCCTGGGTGGTGGGGGCGCATGGCGTGGCCATGCTGCAGGCCTGGACGCAACCCGAGGTGCAGCAATGGCTGCAAGCCAGTCTGGTGCAGCTGCGAGACTGGAAAAGCCAGCAGTTGCAGCTGTGCGAACGGCTGGGCTGGCAGGTGCTGCCGGGTAGCCTGGCCAACTATTTTGTCGCGCGCTGGCCAGAGCATTTGCACACTGCCATGCCGCAGTGGCTGGCCGCCTTGCGCGCGCAGAGCATCAAGCTGCGGGATGCTACCAGTTTTGGTTTGCCGGGCTGCGTGCGTCTGGGCGTGCTGCCCCCCGCATCGCAGCGGGTGCTGGAGCAGGCGTGGCAGGAACTTGCCCTAAAGGAGTTGGTATGACGACACTTCCTCTGCCCCAACCGGGCCAGCGCCAGGCCTTGTGCGTCATGGTGCTGGGCACCAGCAGCAATGCAGGCAAGAGCTGGGTCAGCACGGCGCTGTGTGCCTGGTATCGCGCCCAGGGCTACAAGGTGGCGCCCTTCAAGGCCCAGAACATGAGCAACAACGCACGTGTGGTGGCTACGCCTGATGGACAGTGGGGCGAGATCGGCACAGCGCAATACCTGCAGGCACTGGCCTGTGGTGTGGAGCCCGATGTGCGCATGAACCCGCTGCTGCTCAAGCCAGAGGCGGATACGCGCAGCCAGGTGGTGCTGATGGGGCAGGTGAATGCCCAGCTCTCAGCGCTGCCCTGGCGTGCGCGCAGTGCGCAGGTGTGGCCGCATATCACCGCAGCGCTGGACAGCCTGCGCGCGGAATATGAGGTGGTGGTGATCGAGGGCGCAGGCTCGCCAGCAGAAATCAATCTGCACGACAGCGACATCGTCAACATGCGTGTAGCGCGGCATTGCGATGCGCACTGCCTGCTGGTGGCGGATATCGACCGAGGCGGAGCCTTTGCCCATTTGTACGGCACCTGGGCACTGCTGCCACCGCAGGAGCAGGCGCTGATCCGTGGCTTTGTGCTCAACAAGTTCCGGGGTGACCCAGGCCTGCTGGCTCCCGCGCCGCAGATGCTGCAGGAACGCACGGGCGTGCCCACGGTGGCCACGATTCCCATGCAGTGTGGCCACGGCCTGCCTGAGGAAGATGGGGTGTTCGATGCACGCAGCACGGGGCAGGGCTCCATTCACACGACGGTGGCCATCGTGGCCTATCCGCGCATGAGCAACCATGACGAATTCCAGCCGTTGCGCAGCGTACCCGGCGTGCGCGTGGTCTGGGCGCGCAGCCCGGCCGATCTTGTGGGGGCGGACTGGGTGATCCTGCCCGGCAGCAAGGCCACGGCGGCCGATCTGGCATGGATGCGCCAGCAGGGGCTGGACGCGGCCGTGGTCGCCCATGCACATGCCGGGCGGCGCGTGCTGGGCATTTGCGGCGGCCTGCAGATGCTGGGCGAGGCGCTGATTGACCTGCACGGCGTGGATGGCAATGCCGCTGGCCTGGGCCTGCTGCCGCTGGTGACGCTGTTTGCGCCGGAGAAAACCGTGCGCCGTGTACAGGTGCAGCTGCCACCGCTGCGCGGGGTGTGGTCGGCGCTGAATGGGCTGCAGCTGCAGGTCTATGAAATTCACCACGGCCAGACCCAGCTGCGTGCGGACATGGAGGCGGGCCAGGCACAGCGTGCCGATGAACCCGTGCCTGGCATGGTCTGGCAAAGTGCGCAGGGCAATGTCTGGGGTACGTACTGGCATGGCATGTTGGAAAACGCGGCCATGCTGCAGGCGCTGTGGGGGGCGCAGGCACCGTCGCTGGATCAGGTGTTTGCGCGCATGGCTTTGGGGGTTGAAGACTGGTTTGCTTACAAAAGGTAAGCACATGCTTTTTGTGTAGGTTGCAGACTTCAGCCACTGAGGTCTTGCACCGATACATGCTTTCATGGCAGTGTAGGATGCTCGTCCCATCTCTCATGTTCAAGGAGTACTGACCCATGAAGCAGCAATGGAATACCGCTTTTCGCTGGTCGCTGGGTGCCCTGGCTGTGATGGGCGCTTCGCTGGCCTTGGCACAGGCACAGCCTGCCCCGGAACCGCCGCCACCTGCAGCCGCACATGCGCAGCCACACCACCCGGCCAAGCAGATGCACAAGCACGAACCTAAGCACGGCACCAAGCACAAGGGCTCGAACAAGTACGCCAGCCCGAAAAAGCACGAAGCAGCAGCCGTTGCGGCTGAGCGCCGCCGTGGTGCAGGCCATGGAGAAAGCATGGACCAGTACCAGCGCAATGCCCTCAAGCGCTGCGATGTGTTCAAGACCGAAGAAGATCGCCGCTCCTGTGTGGCACGTGTGCACCATGCACAGGTGACAGGCAGCGTGGAAGGCGGTGGTGTGCTGCGCAAGTACACAGAGACAGCGCCAGCGGCAGGCCACCACCATGCACCGGGGCATGCTCCTGCCCATGCGCCGCACAAGGCACATCACCCGGAAAAACCTGCCCGCTGATGGCGTGCTGCACCTGCGCAACCCGGCATGGCCGGGTTTTTTTGTGCGTGGGTTTTGAGCTGCCGTGCTTCAGACCTGGCTTGCAAGTTGCATACTTCAGTCTGGGCGCCGTGGCGCCATTTTGTTTGTATGAGGTGTGTTGATATGTCCTGCGTGATCCCTGAAGTTGCTTGCATCCACGATGCTGGTTTTGCTGCCCATGTGCAGACCCTGCTTGATGAGAAAACCAAGCCAGTCGGATCGCTCGGCGTGCTGGAGCAGCTGGCCCACCGCATCGCCTGCATTCTGGGCACGGACCAGCCCGTGCTGCAGCAGCCGCAGATGGTGGTGTTTGCGGCAGACCATGGCCTGGCGGCGCGCGGTGTGTCGGCCTATCCCGTGGATGTGACCTGGCAGATGGTGGAAAACTTCATGGCTGGAGGTGCGGCCGTGAGCGTGCTGGCACGCCAGCATGGCGTGGCGCTGAACGTGGTGGACTGCGGTGTGGCACGCGACTTTGCCGTGCGTGAACAGGACCCGCACGACAAGCTGCCCAAGGCTGGACAGCCCCGCCTGTGGCGCCGCAAGGTGGCCTATGGCACGCAGGACTGCAGCCAGGGGCCCGCCATGACGGCGCAGGAATGCGCGCTGGCCATTCGCAATGGTGTGGAGCTGGTCAAACAGTTGCCCGGCAATGCGCTGCTGCTCGGTGAAATGGGCATTGGCAATACCTCGACAGCTTCGCTGCTGCTGTCCAGGCTGTGTGGCATTCCTGTGGCGCAGGTGACCGGCATGGGCACGGGCCTGAATGCCGAAGGCGTGCAGCGCAAGATTGCTGTGCTGGAAGCAGTGCTGGCCAAGCATGCGGATGTGACCGAACCGCTGCAAGTGCTGGCCGCCATGGGCGGGCTGGAAGTTGCCACCATGGTCGGCGCTGTGCTGCAGGCCGCGGCCGAGCGCCGCGTGATTGTGGTCGATGGCTTTATCACCACATCGGCCGTGCTGGTGGCCAGCCGCCTGCAGCCAGCGGTGCTGCAGCGCTGTGTCTATGCCCACCGCTCGGGCGAACCCGGGCATGATCTGATGCTCAAGGCACTGAACGCCCAGCCCCTGCTGGACTGGCAGCTGCGTCTGGGTGAAGGCTCGGGCGCTGCCACTGCCTGGCCGCTGCTGCCTTCGGCCTGCGCCATCCTGCGCGAGATGGCCAGCTTTGCCTCGGCTGGCGTGGCCACCAAGGCAGACTAGACGTTCTTCATCAGAACCCCTTGCGATGTTCGCAGGGGGCAACGGCTTGGTTGGCACAGGCAGCAAACCCTGGGGCGCCTGTGCTTTGACCTACACTGTGCCTTTCGTTTTCGCGCACACCCATGATCATTACCAGTCTGCTCGATACCGACCTGTACAAGTTCACCATGATGCAGGCGGTGCTGCACCAGTTTCCGGGCGCGCAGGTGGAATACAAGTTCAAATGCCGCAATCCCGGCGTGCAGCTTGCGCCCTATGTGCAGGAAATCCGTGACGAGGTGCGCGCGCTGTGCCAGCTGCAGTTTCAGGAAGCGGAGCTGGCCTATCTGCGTTCGCTGCGCTTTGTCAAAAGCGACTTTGTGGACTTTCTGAGCCTGTTCCGGCTCAACGAGAAATACATCACGATCACACCGCTGGATAACGGCGAGATTGATATTTCCATTAAGGGCCCCTGGCTGCACGTGATCCCGTTTGAGATTCCGGTGCTGGCCATCGTCAACGAGGTGTATTTCCGTAATACCCAGCCCGTGCCCGACTTCATGGAAGGGCGCAGGCGGCTGGACGAGAAAATCGCGCTGCTGCGCGGTGAAGGTCTGGAAGGCCTGAAAATTGCCGACTACGGCACGCGCCGGCGCTTCAGCCGAGCCTGGCATGAAGAAGTGCTGCGCGTGCTGTGCGCCAAGCTGGGCACGGGTGCTCAGCGCCCGGAGCCGGGCCACGGACCGGGGCAGTTTGCCGGCACCAGCAATGTGCTGTATGCCATGCGTCTGGGCATTACGCCGCTGGGCACCATGGCACATGAGTTTCTGCAGGCCTGCCAGGCGCTGGGCCCCCGGCTGCGTGACAGCCAGATCTTCGGACTGGAAGCTTGGGCCAAGGAGTACCGGGGCGATCTGGGCATTGCGCTGTCGGATGTCTATGGCATGGAAGCCTTTCTGCGCGACTTTGACCTGTATTTCTGCAAGCTGTTTGACGGTGCGCGCCATGACAGCGGCGACCCCTTTGTCTGGGGTGAGCGCATGCTGGAGCACTACCGCAAAAACCGCGTCGATCCGCTGAACAAGACGCTGATCTTCAGCGATGCGCTGACCATTCCCCGCACCATTGAGCTGTACCAGCGCTTTCATGGGCGCTGCCAGCTGGCCTTTGGCATTGGTACCAACCTGACCAATGACCTGGGTTATGAGCCGCTGCAGGTCGTCATCAAGATGACGCGCTGCAATGGTCAGCCCGTGGCCAAATTGTCGGATACACCCGGCAAGAGCATGTGTGACGACCAGAAGTACCTGGCCTATCTGCGCCAGGTGTTTGAGATTCCAGAGGAGACCAACGAATGAAGTGTGTGCGATCTGCTGCTGCAGCAGTTGTGTGTATGGCACTGCCCGCGCTGGCGCAGGCGGCCGAGCTCGATGGCGCCAGCCTGAGCGTGCTGTGGGCCGTGCCTTTTGCGGGCTTGCTGCTGTCGATTGCGCTGATGCCTTTGCTGCTGCCCAATTTCTGGCACCACCACTTTGGCAAGGTAACGGCCGCATGGTCGCTGGCTTTTCTGATTCCGCTGGTCATCACGCATGGCGCGGGTGCGGCAGCCGTGAACTTTGTGCATGCGCTGCTGGCCGAATACCTGCCATTTGTGATTTTGCTCACCGCGCTGTATGTGGTGGCAGGCGGCATTTACATTCGCGGCTCGCTCACGGGCACGCCACTGCTGAACACCGGCATTCTGGCACTTGGTGCAGTGCTGGCCAGCTTCATGGGCACCACGGGTGCCTCCATGCTCCTGATTCGCCCGCTGATTCGCGCCAATGCACACCGCAGCAAGGTGGTGCACATTGTGGTGTTCTTCATCTTCATCGTCTCCAACGCCGGTGGCTCGCTCACGCCGCTGGGTGATCCTCCGCTGTTCCTGGGCTTTCTGAAGGGTGTGGACTTCAGCTGGACGCTGCTGCACATCTGGCCCCATGCCTTGTTTCTGGTCGGTGTGCTGCTGCTGATGTTCTTTGTGCTGGACACCTGGATCAGCCGCCATGACGACAACAAGCTGCCAGAGCCTGTGAGCGATCAGGCCCGCGAGGCCCTGGGTTTTGATGGCAAGTTCAACTTCATCCTGCTGGGCGCCGTGGTGGGCCTGGTGCTGCTCAGCGGCATGTGGAAGTCGGACGTGGTGTTTGACGTGGCAGGCACGCCCGTCGGTCTGCCCGGACTGGTGCGTGATGTGGGCCTGATTGTGGTGGCGCTGGTGTCGCTGGCGCTCACGCCCAAGGCGGTGCATGAGAGCAACCAGTTCGGCTGGGGCCCCATGCAGGAAGTGGCCAAGCTGTTTGCGGGCATTTTCCTGACGATCATTCCCGTCATCGCCATGCTCAAGGCTGGGGTGGATGGCCCGTTTGCCGCCATTGTGCGTGCCGTGACTGAGCCCGATGGTTCGCCCAACAACGCCATGTACTTCTGGGCCACCGGTGCGCTGTCTTCCTTCCTGGACAACGCGCCTACCTATCTGGTGTTCTTCAATACCGCAGGCGGTGACCCTGTGACGCTGATGGGCAGCATGGCCCCCACGCTGATTGCCATTTCCGCCGGTGCTGTGTTCATGGGGGCGAACTCCTATATCGGCAATGCGCCCAACCTCATGGTCAAGGCCATTGCCGAAGACCGTGGCGTGGCCATGCCCAGCTTCTTTGGCTATCTGCTGTGGTCCGGCTGCATTTTGCTGCCGCTGTTTGTGGTGATGACGCTGATCTGGTTCTGACGCTATGACAACTTCCAAACCCCGTGTGCTGGTGGCACGTGCGATTCCACCGCAGGTGCTCCAATTTTTGCAGCAGCACTTTGTGCTGCAGACGAATGAAGACGATACCGTCTGGAGCCATGATGAACTCATCGCCAGGCTGCAGGGCATGGATGGTGTACTGACCACGGGCACGGAGCGCATCGATGCGCAGCTGCTGGCTGCCTGCCCGCAGCTGAAAGTGGTGGCGAATATGGCGGTGGGCTACAACAATTTTGATGTCGCCGCCATGACTGCCGCTGGCGTGCAGGGCACGAATGCGCCTGATGTGCTGACCGAAACCACGGCAGACTTTGGTTTTGCATTGCTGATGGCGACAGCCCGGCGCATCACGGAAAGCGAGCATTTCCTGCGCGCTGGCCAATGGAGCAAGTGGAGCTACGACATGTTCACGGGCTGCGAAGTACACGGCAGCACGCTGGGCATCATCGGCATGGGCCGCATCGGCCAGGGGATTGCCAAGCGCGGCGCGCATGGCTTTGGCATGCAGGTGATCTATCACAACCGCTCGCGTCTTACGCCCGAGCTGGAAGCCGAGTGCAAGGCCCGCTATGTGAGCAAGGAAGAGCTGCTGCGCACGGCCGACCATGTGGTGCTGGTGCTGCCTTACACGCCAGAGAACCACCACACCATTGGTGCGGCCGAGCTGGCGCTGATGAAGCCCACGGCCACGCTGATCAATATTGCACGCGGCGGCATTGTGGACGATGCAGCGCTGGCGCAGGCCCTCAAGGCGCAGCGCATTGCCGCTGCAGGCCTGGATGTGTTCGAGGGCGAGCCCAAGGTGCATCCCGATCTGCTGACCGTGCCCAATGTGGTGCTGACCCCGCATATCGCCAGCGCCACCGTGCCTACGCGCGTCCGGATGGCACAGCTGGCGGCAGACAATCTGGTTGCCGTACTGGGCGGGCAGGCACCGCGCACGCCGGTCAATACGCCGGATGGCAGGGCGCGCGCTGTGCGCTGGGTTGCATAAAAACAATAGCTGCTAGCGCTGAATATATAAGCATTTCAGATAGAAAACTATCTGAAAACAAGCAATAGCAAGCGCTGGCAGCTATGGTTCAAGGAGTTGCTGTGGAGGTTTTACTGTGGGCAGTGCTTGCCCTGCTGCTGGTGGTGGTGGCGCTGCTGGCTCTGATGTGGCTGCGCCCCCGGCCCGTGCCTGCCGATCTGGATCTGCTGGAGCGCCTGGAGCTGGTCGAGCGCGCACAGCAGCACATACAGATGGCGCTGAGCAAGAACGATGGCGCGCTGGTCGCCATGGGCCAGCAGGTGCAGGGGCTGGTGCACAGCCTGAGTCAGAACCAGGCCACCGCCGCAGACAGCCTGCGCCAGCTGGTGGACAGCCACATGGTACGCCAGCTGGGTGAAGCACGCCAAAGCCGCGTGGAGCTGCAGCAGCAGTTCACGGCGCTGCAGCAGGCGCTCGCCCAGCAGCTGCAGCGTCTGAACCAGGACAACCACCAGACGGCCGAGCAGCTGCGCGGCACCTTGAACGAGCGGCTGGCCAGTATCCAGTCGGACAACGCCGCCAAGCTCGAAGAAATGCGCCGCACGGTGGACGAAAAACTCCACGCCACGCTGGAGCAGCGCTTGGGCGAATCTTTCAAGCTGGTCAGCGACCGGCTCGAGCAGGTGCACAAGGGGCTGGGCGAGATGCAGTCGCTAGCCAGCAGCGTGGGCGACTTGAAGCGCGTGATGACCAATGTGAAGTCGCGCGGCACCTGGGGCGAAGTGCAGCTGGGCGCCATCATTGACAACGTGCTCACGCCCGAGCAGTACGCACGCAATGTCAAGACCGTGCCGGGCAGTGATGAACTCGTGGAATTTGCCATTCGCCTGCCGGGGCGCGATGGTGAGCACCCCGTGTGGCTGCCGATCGATGCCAAATACCCGGTCGAGCACTACCAGCGCCTGCAGGACGCTTGGGATGCGGGCGACAAAGTGGCCATGGTGGCGCTGGGCAATGCGCTGGAAAGTTCCATCCGCAACGAGGCCAAAAAGATTGCTGCCAAGTACGTGTCCCCGCCATTCACCACCGATTTCGCCGTCATGTACCTGCCTTCGGAAGGGCTGTTTGCGGAAGTGCTGCGGCGACCAGGGTTGGTGGAAGCGGTGCAAAATGACAGCCGCGTAGTGATTACGGGGCCTGCCAATCTGGCGGCCATGCTCAACAGTCTGCAGATGGGCTTCAAGACGCTGGCCATTGAAAAGCGTTCCTCCGAGGTGTGGGGCGTGCTGGGCCAGGTGAAGACCGAGTTTGCCAAGTTTGGTGAAGTGGTAGAGGCCACGCGCAAGTCGATTGATGCGGCGGCCCGCAAGTTTGAGCAGGTGGATGTGCGCACGCGTGCCATCCAGCGTCGTCTGCGCACCGTACAGGAGCTGCCGGATGCAGTTGCCCATTCCTCCTCATTGCCGCTGCACAGCCCCGATACGCCAACTGCAGCGGCTGATTTAGACGACGAGTAACAGTCAAGTGACCTGGACATTGCTGCGCCTGATCCTGGCGCAAATCTCCGTGCACGCCTGCATGACGGGCATGCGCATGGCAACGCCATTGCTGGCGCTGCGCGAAGGCTATAGCCCGGCGGCCGTCGGTTTTCTGCTGGCTCTGTTTGCGCTGACGCAGGTGTTTCTGTCCCTGCCTGCCGGGCGCTATGCCGACCGCCACGGCCTCAAGCGGCCGCTGGCCATCAGCGTCACGGTCGCCAGCATCGGCGCAGGTGCGGCGGTGATGTTCCCTATCTACCCCGTGCTGTGCTTTGCGGCGCTGTGCAGCGGGGGCGCTTCTGGCTCGGCTCTGATCGCCCTGCAGCGCCATGTGGGGCGCGAGGCCAAAGACCAGGTCATGCTGCGCAAGATGTTCAGCTGGCTGGCCATTGGCCCAGCGGCCTCCAACTTTCTGGGGCCGTTTCTGGCTGGCTTGCTGATTGACTATGCAGGCGGTGAGGCAGCCAGCGATGCGGGCTTTCGCGCAGCTTTTCTGCTGCTGGCACTGCTGCCGCTGAGTGCCTGGCTGTGGGTGCGTACCCTGCAGGAAACCAAGCCAGAGCCCAAGCCTGCAGGCAGCAAGAAAAGTACAGCCTGGGACATGCTGCAAAGTCAGGGCTTTCGCCGCCTGCTGCTGATGAACTGGGCGCTGTCCTCATGCTGGGATGTGCATACCTTTGTTGTGCCGATTCTGGGGCATGAACGCGGTCTGTCTGCCTCGGCGATAGGCTCCATCCTTGGTGCATTTGCGATCGCTGCTGCTGCCGTGCGCCTGCTGATTCCTTTTGTGTCTGAGCGCATCACCGAGTGGAAGGTAGTCATGACTGCCATGATCGGCGCCTGCATGCTGTTCTGCATCTATCCCCTGATGCCCAGCGCCCTGGCCATGATGGCCTGCTCGGTGTGTCTGGGCTTTGTGCTGGGCTCGGTGCAGCCCATGGTGATGAGCATGATCCACATGGTCACGCCAGCGCACCGCCAGGGCGAGGCACTGGGCCTGCGCATGATGGCCATCAACGGCTCCAGCGTGCTCATGCCCATGCTGTTTGGCTCTATTGGCACTGTCGTCGGTGTGGGAGCTCTGTTCTGGGCGGTTGGCGGCGTGGTCGGCGCCTGTTCGCGCCTGCCATGGCTGCTGGGACAGCAGGATCTGCCGGCGCTCAAGCATCAGGCAGCCAAGGCGCTGCAGCAGAAATAGAAACAGAAATAAAAACAGGCAGCCTTGGGCTGCCTGTTTTGCGAGGGGGCTTGCTGCTGGATTAATCGGGCAGCTGGTAGAAGTCCTTGATGACCTGCCATGCCGCTTCGGGTGTGTCTACCAGGTGGAACAACTTCACGTCCTGGGGCGAGATCATGCCTTCTTCGACCAGCAGGTCAAAGTTGAACAGCTGCTTCCAGAACTGGCTGTCAAACAGGATGATGGGCACGGCCTTGACCTTGGTGGTCTGCACCAGGGTCAGCACTTCGAACAGTTCGTCCATGGTGCCAAAGCCACCGGGGAAGGCCACCAGCGCCTTGGCACGCATCATGAAGTGCATCTTGCGCAGTGCAAAGTAGTGGAACTTGAAGCACAGCTCAGGCGTGATGTAGGGGTTGCCCTGCTGCTCGTGCGGCAGCAGGATGTTCAGGCCTACGTTCATGGCACCTGCTTCGTGGGCGCCGCGGTTGGCAGCTTCCATGATGCCGGGGCCGCCACCTGTGGCGATATACAGGCGCTGGTCTTCGGGGTGGCGTTCGCTGTACTCGGCCACCATGCGTGCAAAGGCGCGGGCGTTTTCATAGCGGGTGGCATTGCGCATGTCGCGCTCTGCGGCCTTGATCTTTGCAGGATCACCGCTGGCCTGGGCCTCGGCAAGGCGAGCCTGAGCCGCCTGTGCATCCACAAAACGTGCGCTGCCATAGACGACAACCGTGTGCTCAATGCCCAGGGCTTTCTGCCCCAGATCAGGCTTGAGCAGTTCCAACTGGAAGCGGATGCCGCGTACCTCACGGCGAGCCATGAATTCGGGGTCGGCAAAGGCCAGGCGGTAGGCATCGGGCAGCAGAGGGTCGGCCGTGGTGGTGTCACGCACCGCTGCAGGTGCATTCAGGGGAGCCAGATCTTCAGCCAGAGAACGCGCATGCAAAGAGGTTTTTGAGTCCATAGATATCCAGTCGCACTTTCACGGAAACAGGTGCTGATCTTCGCAGATTGCAGCGAGCTTTCAGCGCTTGCACGGCAGCAAGAGGGCGGGCCCTTCCATTAACGCAGTGCCTGCTGCACGGTGTAGATGCCTGTGATAGTGAGCAGCAGGGAGGCGAACAGATGCGCTGCCGCCCAGGCTATGGCCATGCCCCAGCGCTGCGCCTGCAGCAGGCCGACGACCTCGGCCGAGAAAGAGGAGAAGGTGGTCAGTGCGCCCAGAAAGCCAGTGATGATGGCCAGCCGCCAGACTGGGTCGAGCTGGGGTGAGGCATCCAGCCATGCAATGGCCAGCCCAATGCCATAGCCACCGATGGCATTGGCGGCCAAGGTGCCCCAGGGTAGTTGCCCCGGGGCAGTGAGCCACAGGCCCAGTTGCCAGCGTAGCAATGCGCCCAGGCTGGCTCCGGTACAGATGGCAAGAACGGCAAGCATGACTTTGAGCGTTAAAAAAGCCTCTAAGCCTTGTGCAGCAAGCGCTAGGCGCTCATTTTTTGTTTAGCTTCCGCGGTGGACTCTGCCTCTGCTTCCTCTGCCGTTTGAGGCGCATTGGGAACAATGCGGCTGACACTGGGAGGCACGTTCTGTCCGGCACGGCGTGCACGGAACAGGGCTGCACGCATCAGAAAGATGGTGGTGATAGGCACGGTCACAGCAATGAAGATGGCAATCAGCAGGGCGTGCAGTGCCAGTCCCTGACCGGTAGCGCTGAAGAACACAAAGGTGGCCCACATGATCAGCCAGCAGCCCATGGTGGCAATGATGGAGGGCGTGTGTACGCGCTCGAAATAGCTCTCCAGCCGCATCAGGCCGAGGGAGCCCAGCAGAGCGATGAGAGCGCCGCCGAGCACCAGCACGGCAATCAGAATCTCAGCCCACAGGGGCAGGACAAATTCGTTCATTCGATCACCTCGCCACGCAGCAGGAACTTGGCCATGGCGGTTGAGCCCACGCAGCCAAACAGCGCAATCAGCAGTGCGGCTTCAAAGTACATGGACGAGCCATAGAGAATGCCCAGCACCAGCATGACCAGCATGCCATTGAGGTACATGCAGTCCAGTGCCAGCACGCGATCCTGTGCAGAAGGGCCACGGTACAGGCGAACCAGGGTGAAGGACATGGCCAGCACAAGCATGAAAAGGGCGACCGACAGCACCCAGACCAGCCATTGACTCATTCGAAAATCTCCATCAAAGGACGTTCGTAACTGTTTTTGACATGGTCGATCACCTGTTGTGGGTCATCGACTTCCAGTACATGCATGAGCAGCATGGAGCGGTCGCGCGAAATCTCAGCCCAGGCAGTGCCCGGCGTGATGCAGGTGATCATGGACAGCACGGCCAGTGCGTTGGGGTCTTTGAGCTCCAGCGGAATGTGCACAAAGGCTGCTGGATGCCTGCGCAGCGATGGGAACAGCAAAAAGCGCACGACCTGAAAGTTCGAGATCGAGGTGTCCACCACCACGGTGCAGAACAGCTTGAAGATGGTCCATGGGTGACGCACACGCACTGGCAGAGGACGCAGGCCGCGCGTGATGATGGGAATCAACAGGCCCAGAATGGCGCCCAGCACGATGTGACCACGGCTGACTGAGTGGTTCAGCAGCAGCCACAGAATGAACAGGGCAATCGACAGCAGAGGGGCAGGAAAGAGTAGCTTCATCATGGCTGAACTCCTGGTTCCTTCGTAGGAGCAGCAACAGGGTTGGGAACAGGGCGGGTACCCATGACTGCCTGGATATAGGTGCCGGGCGAGTGCAGGGCATTGGCCGTGCTCTGGGTGAACTGCATCACGGCATCGGCCTTGACGGTCAGGATGATGCACAGCGCCATCAGCGCGGCAATGGGCAGACCTTCGGCCACGCGCAGTTCAGGCGTGCCGCGTTCGTGCGTGGCCCAGAAGTGGCGGATGCCAGCACGGGTCAGTGCAATCAGTGCCATCAGTCCGGTGCTGATCATCAGCACCATCAGCACCCAGCCCCAGTAGCCTGCCTGGTAGCCCGCAGACTGACCCAGCCCCACAGGGTTGATCAGATTGCTGAGCATGGCAAACTTGCCGATAAAACCGGACAGCGGAGGCAGGCCGGAGACCACCAGCGTGCACATGATGAAAGCCAGACCCAGGAAGGCGGCAGACGCTGGAATGGCGCGGCCGATCAGCACCTGCTCGTTTTCGTCGAGGTTGATGTTCTGGGCAGGCACCAGCTCTGAGTTGAGGAAGGGCGCTTCCTCATCGTCAATGTCTACGTTGCCGTCATTGCGCCAGCGATCCATGATGTCGGCCAGCATGAACAGAATGGCCACGGCCAGTGTGGAGCTGGGCAGGTAATACAGCAGACCGGCTGTGAGCATGTTCTGGTTAAAGCCAATGGCCGCCAGCAGCGTGCCGGAAGACAGAATGGCTGCGTAACCGGCCAGGTGCGTCAGGCGTGTAGCAGACAGCATGCCAATGCCGCCAAAGATCATGGTGATCATGCCGCCTGCAATCAGCCACATGGCGCCAAACAGGGCAGAGTCACCAGCTTCGCTCGAGAACATCAGCGTCCACAGCCGCAAGATGGTGTAGATGCCCACCTTGGTCATCAGCGCAAACAGCGCACCTGCAGGGGCGGTGGCTGCACTGTAGGCGGGTACCAGCCAGAAGTTCAGCGGCCAGACGGCAGCCTTGATCAGAAAGGCCGTAGCCAGCACGGCGGCTGCCGTGTGCAGCAGCCCGCGGTCTGCATCAGACACATTGGGAATGGCCTGTGCCAGGTCCGCCATGTTCAGCGTGCCGGTAATGCCGTAGAGCATGGACACACCAATCAGGAACAGCGAGGAAGCTGCCAGATTGATGGCGATGTAGTGCAGACCCGACTGCACGCGTTGGCGGCCCGATCCATGCAGCAGCAGCCCGTAGGAAGCTGCCAGCATGATTTCAAAGAAGACGAACAGGTTGAACAGGTCGGCCGTCAGGAAAGCACCGCTCAGACCCATGAGCTGCAGCTGGAACAGCGGGTGGAAATGTACCCCCGCCTTGTGCCAGCGTGCGGTCGCAAACAGACTGGCCGCCAGCGCAATGCTGTAGGTCAGCACCAGCATGAGGGCGGTGAGCCGGTCTACGGCCAGCACAATGCCAAAGGGCGCAGGCCAGTTGCTGCCCAGATAAACGCCCATGGTGCTGGTGGAGCCCGACTGGTTGGTCCACAGCAGCAAGGCAATGGAGATAAGCAGGCCAAGCGCGGTAGCGCCCACGTTCATCACCATCTTGATGGTCAGGCGCTCTTCGCGCAGCAACAGCATCAGCGCTGCAGCCAGCATGGGCAGCAAGATGGGGCCAAGCATGAGGTGTGGCATCAGCGATGCCAGCCATTGCAGGATCAAGCTCATGGCATCTCCTGCACGTCACGCGACTTCACGCCGTCCACATGGTCGGTGCCCGACATGCCACGCGAAGCCAGCAGCACGACGAGGAACAGTGCCGTCATGGCAAAGCCGATCACGATAGCTGTCAGCACCAGGGCCTGTGGCATGGGGTCCGCATAGTGCGCCAGTGTTTCTGGCACGCCGGGGCGCAGCACGGGTTCCTTGTCGATGGCCAGACCTTCACGCCCCATGCTGAAGATGAACAGGTTGACGGCATAGGACAGCAGCGACAGGCCCACAATGACCTGAAAGGTACGTGGGCGCAGCAGCAGCCATACGCCGGAGCCGGCCAGCACGCCAATGGCAATAGCGAGTACGGTTTCCATCAGCGGCCTCCTTCCTGAGCTGCTTGCTCTTCTTGCATGCGTGCGTGATAGCGATGGCCGCGCACGGACTGGTGGGCAATGGCGGTCAAGATCAGCAGGGTAGAACCCACAACCAAGGTAAATACTCCTATGTCAAAGAAGGTAGCGCTGGCCAGGTGGATCTGCCCGATCCATGGCAGGCTGAAGTGGAAGGTGTGACTGGTCAGGAAGGGATAGCCTGCGGTAATGGCACCCAGGCCCGTCAAGAGCGCAAACAGCAGCCCCAGACCAATCCAGCGGCGTGGGTACAGCGGCATATGCGCCTCGACCCATTGCGTGCCAGAGATGATGTACTGCAGCAGCAGTGCTACGGAGAACACCAGCCCAGCCACAAAGCCGCCGCCAGGTTCGTTGTGGCCACGGATGAACAGATAGATGGAGACCATGGTGGCAAAAGGCAGCAGCAGGCGCACCAGCACAGCAGGCACCATCAGGTAGCCCACGGCAGTGTCGGCTGCATTGCGGGGGTTGACCAGATCCGTCTGCAGGTCACCCGGAATGTAGCGCTGCTGCTCGGGCAAATCCATGGTCTCACGTGCAGGGCGGAAGCGGCGCAGCAGGGCATAGACAGTCAGCGCCACAATGCCCAGCACCACGATTTCGCCAAAGGTATCGAAGCCGCGGAAGTCCACCAGCATCACATTGACGACGTTGGTGCCACCACCTTCAGACAGGGCGCGCTCCAGGAAGAAAGTTGAGGTGCTTTCCGGGAAGGGGCGGCTCATCATGGTGAAGGCCAGCCAGCCCACACCGCCGCCTGCGGCCAGCGCGATCAGCAAGTCACGCAAACGGCGTGCACGCACGGTCAGATCAGTAGACAGGGCAGGCGCCTGCAGGTTTTTGTCGCGCTTGGGCAGCCAGCGCAGGCCCAGCAGAATCAGCACGGTGGTAACCACTTCCACGACCAGCTGGGTCAGCGCCAGGTCAGGGGCAGAGAACCACAGGAAGGTGATGCAGGTGCAAAGGCCCGAGCCACCAAGCATGATCAGCGCTGCCATTCGGTGGTACTTGGCTTTCCATGCCGCGCCCAGGGCACAGGCACAGCCGATGACCCAGAGCAGCACAAAGGCGGGTGATAGTGGCAGATTGGCGCGATGACCAATCGTGAGCCCCTGCAGCCACAGCGGCAGCGTTCCGGCGAGCAGCGCAATCAGCACCAGCCACAGCATTTGCCATTGCAGACGCTGCGTATTGAGCAGGCGGCGTGTGTCACGCGCCAGCAAGGTGGTGCGGGCCAGCAGGTTCTCGAATACGCGCTGGCCATCGATGCGTGAAAACAGTGGTGCCTCGTCACCCAGCACTTCCTGCTTGCGCAGCCAGCGCAAGGCCATGTAGAGCACCACGCCGCCCAGCAGGGCGACGATACTCATGATCAGCGGTGTATTGATGCCGTGCCAGACCGCCAGACTGAAGTAGGGCAGATTGCCACCAACGACCGGCAAGGCGGCGGCGTTCAGGAAAGCACCTACAGTCCAGGCAGGGAAGATGCCCACCAGCAAGCAGATCAGCACCAGCAGCTCCACGGGGACGCGCATCCAGTGGGGCGGCTCGTGGGGCTTGCGTGGCAGATCTGTAGCCTTGGGACCAAAGAACACATCCACCGTAAAGCACAGCGAATAGGCTACGCTGAACATGCCGGCAATCGTGGCGGCCAGAGGCAGGGCTACGCGTACCCAGTGGTCAGCATCCACAAACACGGTTTCTGCGAAGAACATTTCCTTGGACAGGAAACCGTTGAGCAGTGGCACCCCCGCCATGGCCGCACTGGCCACACAGGCCAGGGTGGCCGTAATGGGCATCATCTTGCGCAGGCCGGAGAGGCGGTTCATGTCACGTGTGCCGCTTTCGTGGTCCACGATACCTGTTGCCATGAACAAGGACGCCTTGAAGGTGGCATGGTTCATGATGTGGAACACGGCCGCCACAGCGGCCAAGGCGCTGTTCAGGCCCAGCATCAGGGTAATCAGACCCAGGTGCGAAATCGTGGAGTAAGCCAGCAAGCCTTTGAGGTCACGCTGGAACATGGCCAGAAAGCCACCGAGCAGCAAGGTGGCCACACCAGCACCGCCCACAATCCAGAACCATTGATCGGTGCCGGACAGCACGGGCCACAGTCGAGCCATCAGAAACACGCCAGCCTTGACCATGGTGGCCGAGTGCAGGTAGGACGAAACGGGGGTGGGAGCTGCCATGGCATGCGGCAGCCAGAAATGGAAGGGGAACTGCGCGCTCTTGGACAGTGCACCCAGCAGGATCAGCACCAGCATCGGGGTGTAAAGCTCGTGCGAACGCACTTGCTCACCAGCTGCCAGCACATTCTCCAGGTCATAGCTGCCCACGATATGACCAAGAATCAGCATGCCTGCGAACATGCACAGACCACCAGTACCCGTGACGGTCAGTGCCATGCGTGCACCGCGGCGGGCATCCTTGCGGTGGTGCCAGTAGCCAATCAGCAGGAAGGAAAACAGGCTGGTCAGTTCCCAGAAGAACACCAGCTGGATGATGTTGCCGGACAGCACGACGCCCGACATTGCCCCCATGAAAGCCAGCAAAAACGAGAAAAAGCGCGGGACGGGGTCTGCTGGCGACATGTAGTAGCGCGCATACAGCACCACCAGGGAGCCTATGCCCAGCACCAGCATGCTGAACATCCAGGCAAAACCGTCCATACGCACGACGAAGTTCAGACCCAGAGCCGGCAGCCACACCAGCTCCTGGCGTATGACACCGCCATCTGCCACTTCTGGAAACAGCATGGCGGCCTGAACAGTACAGACCAGCGCAATGATGCCGGCCAGCGTGGACTCGGTATTTCGCGCGTTAGCAGGCAATACGGCAGCCAGAACGCTGCCAATGAAAGGGAGAAGTATGAGGGAGATCAGAGGCATGAATGTGTATTCAAGGGCCAGATATCTTTGCGTATGGAACGAAATAAAGCGTGTGGGGCACGCACGCTAGGAAATTTGGGAACAAAAAAACCCGCCATCGGCGGGCGTGTACTAAGCATAATGGAGAAAACTAGCTTTTTTCTGGTTTTTTGCCTGCACTTTGTGCGGGTTTTGCGGATTTTTCTGCAGGCTTGTTGCTCTGTTGGGTGGCCTTTTGCGTGGCGCCATAGGTCTGTCCGTTGATGGTCAGCCCGGCTTCAGACAGTTTGGCTGCAGATGTGTGCGCAACACCTTTGACGCGCGCAATAAAGTCATCCCAGTTCCTGAACTGTCCTTGCTGGCGTGCTTCGACGATGTGAGAGGCGGTCGCCGGACCAATGCCTTTGACTGAGGTCAGCTCATCGGCCGAGGCTTTGTTGGCATCGACGGCCGCCATGGCCAGTGTGGCATACAGCGCAGTAAACAAAACAAGCAGTTTCTTGAGCATGCGAATATCTCCCTCCGTTACGGAACGTTGTGGAAACAGAAGCACGTGTGCCGTGCAGCCTGCATGTTAAGAAGCTGTGACATCAAATGGTATGGGGTCTGCCTGGTTTCTGGCTGATCGGCACAGATCCGGTTTAATGGCCTTGTGGGTCAATCATTTTTGCGTAAATTGGTGCGTTTTTCGGCATTTTTCCCGTAACGCGCAGCAATGACGGCGGACACCATCAGCTGCATGGGGTGAAACAGCATGATGGGCAGAACCATGGGGCCGACGATGGCTGCAGGAAACAGGACGTTGGCAATCGGAATGCCGCTGACCAGGCTTTTCTGAGCCCCACAAAACAAGATGCAGGCCTCATCGCTGGCGTCAAAGCCCAGGCGGCGGCTGATCCAGACACACCAGGACATGGCGCACATCAGCAAACCTGCGCAGACCAGCAGCAGCATGAGCAGGGCGCTCAGGGGCAGTTGCTTCCACAAGCCTGCGACTACGGAGCCGCTGAACGCGGCATAGACCACCAGCAAGATCGAACCCTGATCGAGCAGCTTGATGTTGCTGCCAGCTTTTTGCAGCCAGCCAGAGGTCCAGGGGCGCAGCCAGTGGCCCAGTGCAAAGGGCAGCAGCAGTTGCAGTGCGATCTTGCCTATGGATTCGAGCGGATTGCCAATGCTGGCGTCCTGCGCCAGCAAAATACCCACCAGCAGCGGCGTAAACACAATACCCATCAGCGTGGAGCCAGAGGCACTGCAGATGGCTGCTGGAATATTGCCGCGAGAGAGCGTGGTCAGTGCAATGGCAGACTGCACCGTTGCAGGCAGGGTGCACAGGAACAGTACGCCAAATACCAGCTCGCTTGGCAGCAACTGTCTGAGTAATGGCTGTGCCAGCCAGCCCAGCAGCGGGAAAAAGGCAAAGGTGGTGAGGGTGACCACCAGATGCAGCCGCCAGTGGCTGATGCCGGCCCAGATGGCGCTGCGCGAGAGCTTGCTGCCGTGCAGGAAGAACAGCATCACGATGACGCCGCTGGTGATCTTGTCCAGGATGTCGCCAAACTGGCCGGAAGCAGGAAGCACACTGGCTAATAGGACAGTGGCTGCCAGGGCGATGGTGAAGTTGTCAGGTCTCAGACGTTGGAAAAGGCTCATCGCTGGATGGACTCCTGTGATTGCGGAGCAAAAAGTGCTAAATATTTGCTGCAAGCTGCCGATACGGAGGTAACTTGTCGTCTTAAAGGTACTGCCTTATGTTGCTTGTCAGCCCAAGCTCTACAGATTCTGTTCATACGCACCATGAGCGCTCCACGGTATTTCAGATGCCTGTTTTCAAGCCCGGGGTGCAGGTCATGCAAGGTGGCCGACAGGAAGTTGTCAGCCATGTGGTGCTGCGCAGGCGTGAGATGATGGTGTATCTGGTTGGTAAGGAAGAGCCTGTGAAGCCGGAACACCTGAGTCTGACGCCTACCTGGTTCACTACGACCCGCAGGCCTGAGACTCTGCACTGGTATCTCTGAGAAAAAAGCTCCATGTTGAATCCATGGAGCTTTTTTTTACGGCTGCTGACTGGCCATCGCCTCGCCCAGGCGTACGGGTGCTGTCGCGCACCAGTCTGCATTGAATTGCAGCGGGCCTGGCGGTGTGAGCAGGACGACCGTGGAGCCGAGCAGGAAACGTCCCATTTCAGCACCTTGCTCCAGGTGTATGTTTTTATCCGCGTAGTTCCATTCACGCACGTGTCCAGGGCGGGGCGGGTTCACTACACCATGCCAGGTGGTGGCCATGCTGCCGACGATGGTGGCACCTACCAGCACCATGACGAAGGGACCATGCTTGCCTTCAAACACGCACACCACACGCTCGTTGCGTGCAAACAGACCGGGTACGCCTCGGGCGGTGGTGGGGTTCACTGAAAACAGGTCGCCCGGGACATGAATCATGCGCAGCAGACGGCCTGCGCAGGGCATGTGGATGCGGTGGTAGTCGCGAGGGCTGAGGTAGATGGTGGCGAAGTGACCATCCTGAAACTGTGCTGCCAGCTGCGCATCGCCACCCACCAGTGCCTGCGTGGAGTAAGAGTGTCCTTTGGCCTGAAAAATCTGATCGCCCTGAATGCGTCCGAGCTGACTGACTGCACCATCTACGGGGCAGATCCATTCTGAGTCGGCCAGTGGGCGTACGCCTGGCTTGAGTTCTCGCGTGAAAAAGCTGTTGAAGCTGGAATAGGCAGCTGGGTCCGGGTTGAGGGCTTCGGCCATGTTGACCTGGTAGCGACGGATGAACCAGCGAATGACTGCGGTAGTCACTGCACCAGCTTCTCGACTGGCAAGATAGCCCATGAGCTGCGTCAGTGCGCGCTTGGGAAGAAGGTATTGCGGAAGAACCGCGAGGCGATCAGACACGTGCAATCTACGAAGAAAAGGCAAAGGACTCGGGATTCTATAGGGTGTGGCAGGGGCCATGTGATCCGCACGCCTGCGACATATGGCCGAGTTCTGCACAATGTCGCCGTGCTGTCATAAACAGAGGCGGCCCGATATGAACAAGGTGTTAGTGCTTTTATGGATCCCCTGAGAAAGTCTTCGACCACACTGGACGCTCACCATGCACAGCTTGGCAGGTGGGCACTTTGGCTGCGTAATTTTTTGCCAGCTTCGGTACGCATTGGCTATGCAGAGGCTTTTCGCATTGCTCTTGGTGTTGCGCTCGGGGTGCTGATTACCGGCTGGCTGTCCAGGTGGTGGGGTGGGAATCCGGACAATATCTGGATGGTGTCCTCTCTGGGGGCTAGTGCTGTATTGCTCTTCGGTATGCCAGCCAGCCCTATGGCGCAGCCATGGCCGGTGTTGGTGGGAACCATTGTTTCTGCGCTGGTTGGAGCTCTGGTGCAGATGGTGGTGTCAGATACGGCTGTGGCCTGTGCGCTGGCTGTGGGCCTTTCTGTGATCTTGATGGTTCCCTTGCGCTGCATGCATCCGCCCGGTGCCGGCTTTGCCGCCTATGTGGTTCTGGAGCACCTGGATGGTGTGGGGCTGGTGATGTTCCCCATCCTTTTCAATATCACCACACTGCTGGTGTGTGCGGTCCTCTACAACGCTTTGACGGGGCGACGCTATCCACACCCTCAGCACAGCCTGAAGCCGGGCAGCGCATCCGGAGGCTTGCAGACCTTTACTGCAGCTGACGTGGACGCTGCACTGCGTCACTACAACCAGGTGCTGGACGTCAGTCGTGCAGATCTGGAGGGCTTGCTGCATGTGGCTGCTCGTTCGGCATTCAACCGCAATTTTGGCAATCTGCGCTGCGTGGACATCATGACCAAGCCGGTGTTTGCCGTGGAGCCGGGTGTCTCACAAAAGGAAGCGTGGGCGCTGATGCGGCAGGAGCACGTCAAGGCACTGCCGGTTGTGGATAGTGAAGGCCAGGTGCTGGGGATGGTGAGTACGGCAGATTTTGTGCGTCAGGCCAATATGGAAACACCAGAAGGCATGGTGCAGAAGCTGCGTAACCTCGTGACAGGTCGTGGTGTCAATAAAAGCAAGGTCCAGGAGCTGATGGATGCGGATGCACCAGTGGTGCAGGTGGACTGCATGCTGGTTGACTTGATACCTTTGTTTTCTGCAGGGAATTGCCACCACCTGCCGGTTGTGGATGCGCAGCGCAAGCTGGTTGGTATCGTTACCCAGACTGATCTGATTCGCGCACTGGGAGCGGCCATCAATATGCCTGCGCAGTAGTGTGGAGGCGCTACGGCGCGCTGCGTGTGGCCGTCTGGTTATGACAAGAATTGCACGTAGCTGTATGCGGAAAACTGCGTTGTTTTTGCAAGGATTCATGCCGAGCCGCTACAATTAGCGGTTATTTTTGTGGCTGAATATGCCACGCGACATATTCCGTTGAGGCCCTCTGTTCGGTTTGCGCCCTGCGCACTTTTCCTGCCGCGCAGATGCACACATACCTTGTGTTGTTGCGAGGGCAGCGTGGTTTTGAAGCAAAGGCGCCGCAAGCATATACCTATCCTTAAGAGCTAATTGAACATGGCGAAAGAAGAATTGATTGAAATGCAAGGCCAGGTCACTGAAGTCTTGCCCGACTCGCGTTTTCGCGTGACCCTGGAAAACGGCCACCAGCTGATTGCTTACACCGGTGGCAAGATGCGCAAGCACCACATCCGTATCCTTGCGGGTGACCGTGTTTCTCTGGAAATGTCTCCTTACGACCTGAGCAAGGGTCGTATCACATTCCGTCATCTGCCCAATCGTGGCCCAGCTCCCACGACATCGCGCTAAGCATGGAATGTGCAGATTTTTTGAAGTTTTCAAAATGGCTTCGAAAATCTGTATATAATCTGTGTCTTGTCGGAGCGTAGCGCAGCCTGGTAGCGCATCTGCTTTGGGAGCAGAGGGTCGCGAGTTCGAATCCCGCCGCTCCGACCATAAGATTAGAGGGCCAGATCGCAAGATCTGGCCCTTTCTCGTTTTTGGTGTTTTCGGTTGCAGCGCTTGTATAGTCAGCCAAGAGTGCTATCAAAAAATAAAAAATTTCGACGAAGCCTGATTTTTTGCGCGTATAATTTATCCATCGTCGGAGCGTAGCGCAGCCTGGTAGCGCATCTGCTTTGGGAGCAGAGGGTCGCGA
>ERZ1034984.30-NODE-30-length-144036-cov-20.726971_pt1 | contig 144036 bp, 111 predicted proteins | sample MGYA00520589_ERZ1034984 | MGnify/ENA primary metagenome ERZ1034984 (study PRJEB33766, sample SAMN09781790) | gut metagenome | biome: gut microbiome | host: Homo sapiens | place: Madagascar | study: EMG produced TPA metagenomics assembly of the PRJNA485056 data... | reverse complement strand
ACTTGCCGCAGCCGGTGGGGCCCGTCACCAGCACCAGGCCCCTGTTCAGGTCGGCAAGGCGCATGACGGACTCCGGGATGTTCATCTCGTCAGGGTCGGGCAGCCCGAAGGGGATGACGCGGATGACGGCGCCGTAGGAGCCGCGTTGGCGGAAGATGTTGGCGCGGAAACGGCCGACGCTCGGGACGGCGAAGCTGAAGTCGTCGTCGTGGTTCACGCTGTCGGTGAACAGGCTCAGGTCGCGCCCGGCCAGTTCGTAGATCGTCTCGATGTACTCCTGCGTGTCGGCCGGGGTGAGCGGGGCCGTGTCCGTGCGCACATGCGATCCGCTCGCCTGGTACGCCAGAGGCAGGCCGGCGATGATGAACACGTCGGAAGCGTGCACCTCGATCATCTTCTCGAGTAGGCTTTTCAGTTGCATGGCGATCCTCCTATGCTATTGCTTCTCGTCGTTAGTTATGAACGGGTTCAAAGAACCCGTTCGCGTTCGCGCAGGCGTCGGTTGAACGCCCCCTGGAACTTGTTCATCCGTCGATGATGGTTCGGCGCTGTGGGCCGCAAGGCACCCCAGGCCGCAGAGGGCAAAAGTCGGGAAAGTTAACCAGCATTCATGGTTTCTTCGTGTTCGCTTGACGCGTTCTGTAAACTGGGAACCTGATACATGGAGCGCATGCGACGCATGCGCGGGCAAAGACATCTTTCGATCGCAAGGCAAGGTTCATGGAAGACATCACGCATCTCGTCGGGCACGTCCTCGAGCACTCCATCGAGGACACGCTGTACCTTATCCCTTTTCTGTTCGTAACGTATTTGGCCATGGAATGGCTGGAGCACAAGGCGGGCGACAAGGCCGAAGAGGCCGTGCGTCGCGCCGGCGCGGCGGGCCCGGTGGTGGGTGCCGTGGTGGGCATCGTGCCGCAATGCGGCTTCTCGGCGGCGGCTGCAACGCTGTGGGCAGGTCGCGTCATCACGCTGGGCACGCTGTTCGCGGCGTTTCTGTCCACGTCCGACGAGATGTTGCCTATTTTCCTGGCCGAGCAAGTTGACCCCATGACCATTCTGAAGATCATGGGCGTGAAGCTGATGATCGGCATGGTCATGGGCTTTGTGGTGGACGCCGCCGTGCGCCTGGCGCGCCGCGATCGCGAGAAGCTGCGCATCCACGAGCTGTGCGAGCGCGACCACTGCCACTGCAACGGCGAATGCGACGCCTGCGAGCAGAACCCCGAGCTTGCCTACGATTACCAGCACGACGAGGAGCACGAACACCATCACGAGCACAGCTCCATCCTGCGCAGCGCGTTGAAGCATACGGCGCAGGTCACTGTATTCATCTTCCTGATCACGCTTGTGCTCGACGGTGCGCTTGAAGTGGTTGGCGAAGATGCCATCGGGGCGTTTTTGGGCAGCAACCCGGTGCTGTCGGTGTTCGGCTCGGCGCTGGTGGGCCTTATCCCGAACTGTGCGGCCAGCGTGGTCATCGCGCAGCTGTACGTCGACGGCGCGCTGGGCGCCGGCGCCATGATGGCGGGCCTTCTGGTGTCGGCGGGCGTGGGCCTGCTTGTGCTGTTCCGCACGAACCGCCAGGTGCGCCAAAACCTCATCGTGCTGGCAGGCCTGTGGGCTACGGGCGTGTTCTGGGGCCTTATCATCACCGCCTTCGGCATCACGTTCTAGCTGCGGCTTATCCTCAGACGTGCTAGCATGGTCGCACGAAGAAACGGCCCTGGAAGCAAGGGCCTTCGAGCGTTTGAGGGGGAATCCCATGGCAGCTTTGCATGCAGGCATCACGCGCGACGCGGCGTTTGCTCTGTTGACCGACCACAACAAAGACGAGTTCCATATTGAGCACGGCGAAACCGTCGAGCAGACCATGCGCTACTTCGCGCGCGAATTCGATCCGGAAAACGAGGAATTCTGGGGCATCGTGGGTCTGCTGCACGACGTGGACTGGGAAGAGCACGACGACGATCCGGTCAATCACACGGTGTACGCGGCCGAGCTTATTGCGGCGGCGGGCGGCACGTCGGAACTCATCCGCGCCATCCAGTCGCACAACTGCGATTTGAACGACACGCTGCCGAAGCCGGAGGCGCAGATGGAGAAAGTGCTGTACACCACCGAGGAGCTGACGGGCCTTATCGGCGCGGCGGTGGTCATGCGCCCCAGCAAGTCGGTCATGGACTTCAACGTGAAGTCGCTGAAAAAGAAGTTCAAGGACAAGCGATTCGCCGCGGGCGTGAACCGCGATGTCATCCGCGCGGGCGCCGAGATGCTGGGCTGGGAACTTGACGAGCTGTTCGACCGCACCATCCGCGCCATGCAGTCGTTTGCGCCTGACCGCGACACGTTCGTGCCGGCGGAGTAGCGCATGTACAAACTGGCCATCTACGGCAAAGGCGGCATCGGGAAGTCCACCACCGCAAGCAACCTGGCCACCGCAGGCAAGCTCCTGACCTGGGAACTTGCCCATGAAGCGGTATCCAGTAACCTGTTTATAGGAATCGTTAGGGAATGAAATTCGTAGGGCGGAGCGAAAGCTTGACCCTACGAATTTCGGTTGAAATCATACGGCGCCTACGGCGTACGGATCATTGGCAAGTCGTATCAAACCGCTTCGGCCGCGCACTACCCGCTATCGCCGGTTGAACGGCTTCAGCGTGACGGGGATGCCGTTTTCGCAGATGAGCTTCGGCTCGCCTTGGATAAGCGGGCGGAAGTAGTCCATGGCTTCTTGCGTGATGCCCTGGTAGTTCGGCAGGATCCACTCGGTGGGGAAGCGCTTGACGTAGTTCGCCACCTGCGCTGCGTCGCATGCGAAGAACTCGGCGTTGTAGCCGCCGTCTTCGGTGGCGCCGCGCAAGATGCCCACCACCTTGCCGGTAAACGTGGGGTCGAAGCTGCGCATATGCGCGCAAACGCCCAGGTCATAGGCTTCTTCAAAGTCAACCAGGCTCATGGCGAAGTTGCTGGAGCGCGCCACGCGCGACAAATCCTGCACCACGCAGCGCGGCGCGATGCCCGCCTCCACGATCATGGACTTCAAGCGCCCGGCCGTGCCGCCGAGCATGGCGTGGCCCAGCCCGTCGGCCGCTTTGCCGTTCGCGGATAGGTACGTGCCGTCGTACCAGCGCGCGCCTTCGGAAATGACCACGTAGCAGCTGCCTTGCTGCTCCATCTTCGCGCGCACCTGCTCCAGGAAAATGCTGCGGCGGAAATCCACTTCGGGCAGCACCAGCAGGTCAACGTCGCCGGTCATGAACGTGCTGGCCGCAAGCCAGCCTGCGTCGCGGCCCATGGTTTCAAGCACGAACACCTCGGGGCGCGTGTAGGCGTCGTAGTCCATGCGCGTGGCGTGGGTGATCTCGCACGCCACCTTCGCCGCGCTGGCGAACCCGGGGCAGTGGTCCATGATGCCCAGGTCGTTATCCACCGTTTTCGGGATGCCGATGAAGCGCTTGTTCACTCCGTGCTCAGCCGCCCATGTTGCCATGGTGGACACGGTGGACATGGAACCGTTGCCGCCGATGTAGAACATGGTGTCGATGTTGTTGGCGTCCATCACGTCGATGAGGCGTTGGAAGTCGGCCTCTTCGGAGAATTTGTAGCGGCACGTGCCCAGCGCGCTTGAGGGCGTTTGCTTCAGCACCTCGATGTCGCGGCCCGACAGGTGCGTCAGGTCGCACAGGTTGCCTTCGAGCGTGCCTTCGATGCCGTGCAGGCCGCCGAAGACGTTGTCGTACAGCGGGTTGAGCTGGTTGGCGCGGATGACGCCAGCCAAGCTGGCGTTGATGACGGCGGTGGGTCCGCCGGATTGGGCGACAAGGCAGTTGGCCATGTGATGCTCCTGCAAAGTAGTTCAGGTTAGGAAACCCCATTATGGCACACCCGCAACCCCATTTGCGCGAGGCCGCCCCGCCTTCGCACGAGCAGCATCGATGGTGCGCGGCAGCTTGAGACAACGGGCCGCTCAATGTGCCTTCAGTTTGCTATACCGGCCGCATCTGGCCAGGCGGGCGCTGCGCCGGGCGCTCATGCGGCGGCGGCAACGGCAGCGCCGGGGGGGCAACCGGCGCGCAGCAAACGGCCACCTGCATCCTGGCGGGTAACGACATCGTCGGCGACGTGCTGGCAAACTACCTGGGCGCCACGGGCCTTGCCGTCGACCGCATCTACGAAGGCAGCTACAACGCGCTGGTGGACGTGTACCGCGGGCGCGCGCACATCGCGCTCGCGCACCTGTACGATGGCGCCACCAACAGCTACAACGTTGAGACAATCTTGCTGTGCGCTCGATGTGCTTCGCGTTTGACCATCCGCAGCTCCACATGTCAGGTGCGTTACTTCCCGGTGGCGCGGGGCGCCTGTTGTGCGACAATGGGAAGCGAACTATTAGGAATGTTGCATAAAGTAGGTACCTATCATGTCTGCCAGATTCAACATCAAGGCAGCGGACCCCGAGGCTGTTGCCTGCCTGCAACGCGAGCTGCACATGCCGCACTTCATTGCGGCCACGCTCGTGTCGCGCGGTATCGACACCTCGGAAGCTGCGAACCGTTTCTTATCGCCGTCGCTTGACCGTGACTGGCGCGACCCTTATACCATTCCCGGCTTGGCGGACGTTGCCGACGCCCTTGAGGCCGCCATCCGCCGCGGCGACCACATCCTGGTGTTCGGTGACTTCGACCTTGACGGCATCTCGGCCACTACGGTTATGACGCGCGGCTTGCGTGCGCTTGGCGCCACCGTCACGCCGTTCATCCCGCGCCGCTTCGAGGAAGGTTACGCCATCACGCCGGCTGCCATCGATCGCCTGTCCCAGGTCAACCCCGATTTCCTGGTAACGGTTGACTGCGGCATCGCCTGCAAGGAAGAGGTGCGCCTGCTTGAGCAGCGCGGTATCCAGGTTGCCATCACCGACCACCACGAGCCGTCCGACCTGGTGCCCGAAGGCGTGCCGGTGGCCGATCCGAAGTGCGACGCCGCCTGCCCCAGCGCCATTCTGGCCGGCGTGGGCGTGGCACTGAAAATGGTGCAGGCGCTGGGCGGCCGCTTTGGCAAGCCGCACCTGTGGCGCCAGTTCACTGACTTCGCAACGCTCGGCACCATCGCCGACCTCATGCCCATGCGCGACGAGAACCGCGCGCTGGTGGCCGACGGTCTGCGCCATATCAACGAGACGCCGCGCCCGTGCATCGCCGCGTTGCTTGAAACGTCGGGCGCCGCGGCCAAGCAGGTCACGGCCACGAACTTAAGCTTCTCCATCATCCCACGCCTGAACGCCGCCGGCCGCATGGGCGACGCGCAACTGGCGCTCGACCTGCTGCTTACCGACAGCTTCGACGAGGCCAACCAGCTGGCACAGCGTCTGGAAAGCGTCAACGACCAGCGCCGCGCCATCGAGGCCGAGCTGTCCGAAATCGCCAAAGCCCAGGCCGCCGAAACCTACAAGGGCCAGCGTGCGCTGGTGGTTGCCGGCGAAGGCTGGCACGAAGGCGTGAAGGGTATTGTGGCAAGCCGCCTGGTCAACACGTACGGCGTGCCCACGCTGCTGTTCACCATCGATGGCGACGAAGCGCGCGGTTCAGGGCGAAGCGTTGGCCAGGTTAACCTGTTCAAAGCGGTGGAAAGCTGCTCTGACCTGCTGCTTCGCTTCGGCGGCCATGAGGCGGCCGTCGGCGTGACGCTGCCTACCGAAAAGCTGCCGGAATTCGAGCGCCGCCTGTGCGAATACATGGACGCGCTGCCCGAGGGGGCGTTTCATCCGCTTATCACCATCGACGCGTGCGTGAACCTTGACGAGCTGACGCTGCGCAACGTGGCGCAGCTTGACGCGTTGGCGCCGTTCGGGCAGGAACACCCCGTGCCCGTGTACCTGGCGCGCGACGTCACGCTGCTGCACTGTCGCGCCGTGGGCGCCGAGCGCAACCACTTCTCGTGCTCGCTTTCCAACGGCCGCACCACGGTGGCGGGCATCATGTTCCACTGCAACGACATCAAGGCGCTTATGACCACGGACAGCGTGGTCAACGCGGCGTTCGAGGTGCAGATCGACGAATGGAAGAACCGCCGCAGCGTGAAGGCCATGCTCAAGTCGCTGTCGCCGGCGCGCACGTGCGCCGCCTTGGAGGCGTGCCTGAACCCGGAGAACCTCAGCTTCGTGAGCGACCTGTACGCCACGCGCGACGAGGAGCTGTGCGCCGACGCGCCGCACGACCCCGAGGCCATCGAGGAATACGAGAACGAGCTTGAAGTCAACCGCGTGAAGTGGGAGGCCATGGCGCGGCAGGATCCCGAGCAGCTGACGGAGCACATCGTGCGCGCCATCATCGGCGACGGGCAGCTGCACCAGGCGCAGCGCGACATTCTGGACAACCTGGCGGCCGGCCGCTCAGTGCTGGGCGTCATGGTCACGGGGCGTGGCAAGTCGCTGACGTTCCAGGTGCACGCCACGCTGCGCGCGCTGGCGGCCCACGAGGCCAGCCTGTTCGTGTATCCGCTGCGCGCGCTCATTGCTGACCAGGCGTTTCACCTGCGCGAGGCGCTGGCGCGCTTCGGCATCACCGTGGTTACGCTTACGGGCGAATCCACGGTGGACGAACGCCGGCAGGCGTTCGCGGGCCTGGCCGACGGCAGCGTCGACATCGCGCTGACCACGCCGGAGTTCCTTGCGTGGCACGCCGATTCGTTCGCTTATACCGGGCGCGTGAAGTTCGTGGTGGTCGACGAAGCGCATCACGTGGGCCTGGCGCGCGCCGGTCAGCGTGACGCGTACGCCACCATCGGCACCGCCGTGCGCCGCCTGGGCAACCCCACGGTGCTGGCGCTTACCGCCACGGCCGACGACGAGTGCGCCGCCGCCGTGCGCCGCGAGCTGCCCATCGACGTGTGCGTGTTCGATTCCGCCGACCGCCCGAACCTGCGCCTGGACGACCGCCGCAACGTGCCCAGCCGCGACAACTACCTGGCCAACCTGGTAGCCACGGGCGAGAAAACGGTGGTGTTCGTGAACTCGCGCGAGCAGTCCGTGGCCGTTGCACGCGCGCTGCGCAAGCACGCGCCGCAGGTGGCGCCGCTTATCGGCTTCTACAACGCCGGCCTGTCGCGTTCGGAGCGCAAGCGCATCGAGCAGCTGTTCCGCACCGATGCGCTGCTGGTGCTCATTGCCACCAGCGCGTTCGGCGAAGGCGTGGACATCCCGAACATCCGCCACGTGGTGCTGTACCACATGCCGTTCAACGAAATCGAGTTCAACCAGATGTCGGGCCGCGCCGGCCGCGACGGCAAGCCCGCGTGCGTGCACCTGCTGTTCAGTCGCAACGACTGCGCGCTCAACGAGCGCATCTTGGCCGACATGACGCCATGTCACGACAGCCTGGCGCAGGTGTACCGCAAGCTGCGCGACATGCAGCGCGCCAGCGACACGCTGTTCTTTACCACCAGCGACGCCGAGCTGGCCAAAAACGTGTCCACCGACATATTTCCCGTGAACACCTCGTCGGTCACGTGCGCCGTTGCGGTGTTCCGCGAGCTGGGGCTTATCGAGGCGCACGCCATGTTCGGGCCCGACGGCCTGGTTCGCTCCATCCACGTGAAGGACACGCAATCGAAGGTGCAGCTCACCGACAGCGTGCGCTACCGCGAGGGCCTTGACGAGCGCGAGATCTTCCACACGTTCCGCGACTGGGTCATGCGCAGCAACGCTGCCGACCTGCAGCGCCGCGTGTCGCATCCTATCCTTCCCAGCGATGCTCAAGCAAAGGGGGCTCAGCATGACGAAGCAGAATAACAAGCAAGGCGACCTTCTGGGCGCCGCGCCCGAAACCGCACGTCAAACGGTAGAGGACAACCTGCTCGGGCGCCCGCACGTGGCCGAGAAGGCATTCTCCACTGAGGCCACGAAAGTGCTGCCGAAAGGCGAGAAAACCCCCGAGCAGCGCTTCGCCGAACTGCAGGACATGACGCGCAGCTACCTTACCGACGCCGAAGAGGACAAGCTGGCGAAGGCGTTCAAGTTCGCCGCCGCCGCCCATGAGGGCGCGTGCCGCAAGTCGGGCGAGCCGTTCATTGCGCACCCGGTGGAGGTGGCCATCATCCTGGCCGATTTGCGCATGGACGTGGAAACGCTGTGCGCGGCGCTGCTGCACGACACGGTGGAGGACACCGACGTCACCAGCCAGCTGGTGGAGCAGGAGTTCGGCCCGCACGTGGCGCAGCTGGTTGACGGCGTCACGAAGATCACGCGCATCGAGGTGGAAACGCTTACCGATGAGCAGGCGGCCACCATCCGCAAGATGTTCGTTGCCATGAGCAAGGATATCCGCGTCATCGTCATCAAGCTGGCCGACCGCCTGCACAACATGCGCACCCTGGCGGCGCTGAAAGAAGACCGCCGCATCTTCAAGTCGCGCGAAACGCTGGAAATCTACGCGCCTATCGCGCATCGTTTGGGCATCAACTCCATCAAATGGGAGCTTGAGGACCTAAGCTTCTACTACCTGGAGCCGAATAAGTTCAAGCAGGTCTCACGCATGGTCACCGAAAGCCGTGCCGAACGCGAAGAGTACCTTGAGCAGGTCATTTCCGTGCTGCGCGGCGAAATGGACAAAGTTGGCATCCAGGCGCAGATCATGGGACGCCCCAAGCACCTGTACAGCATCTACCAGAAAATGGCGAAGAAGGGCAAAGGCTTCTCCGAGATCTACGACCTCATTGCCGTGCGCATCATCGTGAAATCGGTGAAGGACTGCTACTCGGCGCTGGGTGCGGTGCACACGCTGTGGCACCCCATGCCCGGGCGGTTCAAAGACTATATCGCCATGCCGAAGTTCAACATGTACCAAAGCCTGCACACCACGGTTATCGGCCCGGCGGGCCGCCCGCTTGAGGTGCAGATCCGCACGGAAGAGATGCACCGCCAAAGCGAGTACGGCGTGGCGGCGCACTGGCGCTACAAGGAAAAGGGCGGCCGCGGCAGCAACGACGCCATGGACAAGCAGCTGGCCTGGCTGCGCGAGATGGTGGACTGGCAGGACGAAACGCACGATTCGCGCGAGTTTCTGAAGGACCTGAAGGTGGACCTGGCGCCTACCGAGGTGTTCGTGTTCACGCCGAAAGGCGAGGCTATGAGCCTGCGCGCCGGCTCCACGCCTGTGGACTTCGCCTACGCTATCCACACCGAGGTGGGCAACCACTGCGTGGGCGCGAAGGTCAACGGCGCCATTGTGCCGCTGGCCTACGAGCTGCAGCTGGGTGACCGCGTGGAAATCCTCACGCAGAAGTCGGCAAGCCCCAGCCGCGACTGGCTGAACATCGTGAAAACGCCATCGGCGCGCAACAAGATCCGCTCGTACTTCAGCAAGGTCAGCCGCGCCGACGACCTGCTGAACGGCCGCGACAAGCTGGGCCGCGAAATGCGCAAGCACGGGCTGGGCATCTCGAACGCCCGCTCGGAGCGCGCGCTGCGCACCGTGGCCGACCACATGGGCTACAAAGACGCCGACGACATGCTGGTGAACATCGGCACCAGCAAGGAAAGCGTGCAGTCGGTGGCAAACCGCCTGCTCACCGAGCTGGGGAAGAAAACCGACGAACAGCCCGACCCGCTGAACCTTGCCGCCGAGGCCATGACCACGGGCAAGCTGCCGCCAATGCTCACGCTGGTGAACAAGCCGAAGAAGCAGCAGACGAAAAGCTCGAACGGCGTGGTGGTGGAAGGCGTGGAGGGCGCGCTCGTGCGCCTGTCGCGCTGCTGCAACCCCGTGCCGGGCGACGAGATCATCGGCTTCGTCACGCGCGGGCGCGGCGTGTCGGTGCATCGCCGCGACTGCCCGAACGCCAAGGAGCTGATGGCGCAGCCCGAGCGCATCATGAAGGTGCGCTGGGAAAGCGATTTGCCGAAGAACACGTCGTTCAAGGTGGAGGTGTACATCGAGGCGCTCGACCGCCTGCGCTTGCTGTCCGACGTGGTGGGCGTGCTGTCCGACATGGGTGCGAACGTGCTGTCGTCGAACACGGTGTCGCATCGCGATGGCATGGTGGAGATGCGCTTTTTGTTCCAGGTCAGCGACATCACGCACATCGACATCATCTTAAGCAAGCTCAAGGGGCTTGAAGGCGTGTTCGATGCGCGCCGCATGGTGCCGAAAGTGGGTGCGCCGTCGAACTAACGGCGGGTGTACGCTGTTTGATGCTTCTCTGGAAAGGGGAACAACGTGGCTTATAAGGTTAAGGGAACGTGCGTGGACGTGTCGTTCGTGGTGCTGGGCGCTATCGAGAACAACGTGTACTTCGTAACGGACGGGGTGTCTACCATCGTGGTGGACCCGTCGTGCAAGCCCGACGTGATCATGGAGGCGCTTGGCGGGCGCAAGCTGGACGCCATCGTGCTGACGCACCGCCATTTCGACCACGTGGGCGCCGCGGCCGAGCTGCGCCGCCGCACGGGCGCTACCGTCATCGCATCGGCCATCGATGCCGACACCATCGAGGGCAAAAAGCCCGTGTCGCGCATGGAGCGTCCGTTCGAGCCGTGCCCGGTCGACCATCGCGTGAACCACGGCGACGTGCTGAAGATCGGCAACATGCCATGGAAGGTCATCATGACGCCTGGCCACACGGAAGGCAGCATGTGCCTGTTCCTGGACCCGCAGTTCGGCGACCATCCGGAAGCGAAGCCCGTGCTTATTGCAGGCGACACGCTGTTCTGCGGTTCCATCGGCCGCACGGACTTCGAGGGCGGCAGCATGTCGGCCATGCGCAAGTCGCTCAAACGCCTGGCCGCGCTGCCCGATGACACCGTAGTCCTCCCCGGCCACGGCAGCCTCACCACCATAGCCGGCGAACGCCGCCGAGTGTTCGCGTTCTACGCATAGCTGGTTCCGTTTGCCTGCCGGCAAACGGATTTACTTGACGCTGTGGCCGCCTGTGGCACGCCGTCTTCGCACGTTCCCGAATGCTTGCGTACCGAAGTACGCGACGCCTTCGCGAACCCGCGAATACGACGCACCACAGGCGCCCTCGCTGACTTTGGTGGACCTGGGATGTTTGAAATTTCCAACCGGGAAAATGCTCACGTACGATTCGTGGGGTTGAGCGAAAGCTCAACCCGCACAAAGAAGCGCCGAAGGCGCGCCACCATTTTTTTTGACGGTGGCGCGCCTTCGAAAATTTGTGGTGCGCTTCGCGCTTTCTATTTAGTGGGACAAAGGGACTGTCCCTTTGTCCCACTCTTTACTCCGCTTCGTCTTCGGGCATCTTCCACAGCAGCACGAAGCCGATGACGAACAGCACGGCCACGCTGAGCACGCCGTAAGAGCTAGAGCCTGTGACCTGGGTGAACACGCTTACCAGCAGCGTGCCCATGATGGTGGCATACTTGCCGAAAATGTCGAAGAAGCCGTAGTACTCGTTCGCGTGCTCCTTCGGGATAAGCTTGCCGAACTCGCTGCGCGACAGCGCTTGGATGCCGCCCTGGAACAGGCCCACGCACACGGCCAGCACCCAGAACTCAGCGGCCGAGCGTAGGAAGAACGCCGCGAACAGCGTGATGCAGAAGTATGCGAACACGGCCACTAGCAGCAGCTTCTTCGTGCCGAAGCGTCCGGCCAAGCGGCCATAGGCAATGGCGGAGGGGAACGCCACGAACTGCGTCAGCAAAAGCGCCAGCACCAGCTGCGTGGAATCGATGCCAAGATCGGTGCCGTAGCTGGTGGACATGGTGATGATGGTGTGCACGCCGTCGATGTAGAAGAAGAACGCCAGCATGTACATGAGCAGGCGCTTGTCGTGCGCAATCTTCTTGCACGTGCCCACCAGGCCCGCGAGCGTGCGGCGGAACAGGTGAGACTCGCGCGGCTTGAAGTGCGTTTGGTGCACGTCGCGCCAGATGGGCACGGAAAACGCCACCCACCACGCGGCCGTGATCACAAACGAGATTCGGATGCCGTCAAGCTGGTTGATGCCCACCGAGCTGCCAAACAGCACGATGACCAGGCACACGATGAACGGGATGCACGACCCGATGTAGCCCCACGCATAGCCCTGCGACGACACCTCGTCGTAGCGGTCCTGCTCGGTGGCGTCCACCAAAAACGCGTCGTAAAACACCATGGACGCGTTCAGCATCACCGACGAGAACACGTACAGCACCAAAAACACCATGGCGTCGTCGGGTATGCCCATAACGGCAAGCGACACGGCGCCGGTGCCGATGGTGCCAGCCAAAAACTTCTTCTTGTTGCCCTTCAGGTCGGCCAAGCTGCCTAAAAACGGCATAAGCAGCGCCAGCACCAGCGAGGCCACGGTGGTTGCATAGCCCCAGGCCACCACCGCAGAAGAGCCCGGGTCGGCAATGGCGGCGAAATAGATGGGAATCAACGTGGCCGACAGCATGACGTAAGCGGAATTGCCCACGTCGTACAGCACCCAGCTGCGCTCGCGTTTCGACAGGCTGCGAAGGCCGAATCCCATGGTTGCTCCTTATTCTTGCTGCACGCTTTGCGCACCGAAGCGAAGGCGGCGGCGAAGCAGCGTCGGCTTTCGCCGATTTGTGCATGTCCGTTAAACGCCGCGGCGCGACGCGCACCTCATTGTATATGATGGCTATAATCATCCACGTAAAATGAATGTCAGACACACGAGAAACGGGGACACGGAATGCCTGCGATCATCACCCACGATTTCTTCGGCCGCGACGTCTACGATTGCCTGTTTCAGACCATTGGCGGTTCGCGCGACGAAGCCGACGCGTTCTTGCTGGGAAACCAGGGCCCCGACCCGCTGTTCTACGCCGTGGCAAGCCTGCGCATCACCCAGTACCACAAGCTGGGCAACACCATGCATTCGTCGAAACCCGCCGAGCTTTTGGCCGCGTTCAAGGAATCGCTTGATGTGCTTGACGAGGAAGAGCAGGCCGTTGGCCGCGCCTATGCGCTGGGCTTTCTGTGCCACTATGCGCTTGATTCCACCATGCACCCGCTGGTGTACTGCAACGAATACGCCCTGTGCGATGCCGGCGAGCCCGGCCTGACGCGTGACGACGGCAGCGAGGTGCACGGCGTCATCGAAAGCGAATTCGACGAGATGGTGCTGTTCGCCAAGCGCGGCGACACCATCGCCACGTTCAACCCCTCGCGCGAGATTCTGCACGCCAGCTCGTTCGTGTTGCGCGCCGTGTCGAAGATGTACGCCTATGTGGCTCTGAACGTGTACGGCGAAATCGTGCCGTCGAACCTGTTCGACCTGTCCGTGCGGTGCTTCCGCCGCGTGCAGGCGCTGTTCTATTCGCCATCGGGCATGAAGCGCGATGTCATCGGCCGCGTGGAGCGCGTGATGCGCCCGCATTCGTTCTATCAATCCATGAGCCACCGCGCCATCGAGTCGACCGAAAGCGTGTTCGCCAACCACGAGCGCGCCCCCTGGACGAACCCGTTCACCGGCGATGTGCGCACCACCAGCTTCTGGGATCTGTTCGAGCAGGCGCAGGGCAAGGCCAAAACGCTTATCGCCGCGTTCGACCAGCCCGGCTATACCGTGGAGAAAACGCGCGAACTGACCGGTGAGCTGGACTTTTCCGGCAAGCCTACGCAGGCGCAGGTCCTGGCGGTCGACTAGCTTCGCTGCCAGAAGCTTTCCGTAAACGCGAGTAAGGCGAAAGGGCTTTCATGCTTGAAACCGCTCTGGCTGTCCCGTATTGGCTCGAGCTTGCCGCCACCATCGCCGGCGCCGTGTTCGGGGCGTTAAGCGCCGTGCGCGCCCGCTACGACATCTTCGGCGTGTGCTGCATTGCCATCGTCGTTGGCTTGGCGGGCGGCATCATGCGCGACGTTCTGCTGCAAGATTACGGCATTTACGCATTTCAGAAGCCGAATCTGATCATCGCATGCGTCATCACGGGCGTGGTGGTGTTCTACTTCGGCAAGCTCATCACGTACTTCGACCCGTTCGTGGACTTCCTGGACAACCTGTCGGTGGCGCTGTGGGCCGTTATCGGCACGGGTAAGGCGCTGTCGGCCGGGCTTGACATCGTGCCGGCCGTTATCCTGGGCACCATCACGGCAAACGGCGGCGGCATCGTGCGCGACATCTGCATGAACCGCGAACCCGAGGCGTTCCAGGCGGGCACGGTGTACGTGTCGGCGGCGCTTATCGGCGCGCTGGCGTTCGCGCTTATGAAGCAGAACCACCTGTTTGACCAATACGCGGCCATCACGTGCGTGGTGCTGGTGCTGGGCATTCGCTATGCGGCGCTGAAGTTCGGCTGGCGCACGCGTCCGGCGCGCGACTACTCCGATGCCGTCACGCAAGCAGTGGCCAAGCCCGTCAAGCACGTGGTGTCGCGCGTGCGCACGCACCGTCGTCCCAGCCGCGCGGCGCAGACGACGGGCCTGACGGGCAAGATTCCGCCGGTAACGGCGAAGGGCGTGACGGGCAGCATGCCGCCGATTTCTTCCGGCAGCCCCTCGAATACGGGCAGCATGGCCGCCGTTAGCGTGCCAAGCGGCGTCACCAGCACCGACGGCGAGAACATCTACTATCCCGAAAGCGACGACCAGCCCACGCGCCCCGAAAGCGAAACGTAAGGGCGCCCCGGCGGGCGCCGTGCATGCTGCCCGCGCGTGAAACCCAACGTCAACGCGCCGTTCGTTGCACTAAGCGCCCGCTTAAGATTACGGGATGTTTACGGATGTCGTGAATCGTGGGCAAGCGGTCGATTTCGCGTTTTCCCCACGTCAACATGCGTTACACTGGGAACCCGCGTGTGGAAGCGTGCAGTGCACTTGTTCTCAAAAGGAGACCCAATGGGTAAGAAGCACAAGTTCGATTATTTTGACGCGTTCGAGAAGCACTCGAAGCTGGCCGTGGCCGAGGCTAAGCTGCTGGTCGAAACGATCGAACAGTTCACGGAAGCGTCCGCGTTGCATGACAACATGCAGAAGGCGCACGAGCTTGAGCACGAGGGCGACCTCATTAACCACGAGATCTTCAAGACGGTTGCCACCGACTTCATCACGCCGGTCGACCGCGAGGACATCATCGAGATGTCGCAAGCGCTCGACGATATCGTCGACGACATCGAAGACGTCATGCAGCACTTCTATATGTACGACGTCCACTTCATGCATCCGCAGGCCATCGAGTTCGCGAAGCTCATCAAGGGCAGCTGCGAGGCGCTTGACGACGCCATGTGCGACTTCCGCAACTTCAAGAAGTCGAAGAGCTTCAAAAGCCTGATCGTGAAGGTGCACGACCACGAAGAGCAGGCCGACCAGCTTTACATCAAGGTCATCCGCCAGCTGCACGTGGAGGATCGCGAGAATCCCATGCGCGTGCTGGTGTGGTCGAAGCTGTTCGACAGCATGGAGGCATGCTGCGATGCGTGCGAGCGCGCGTCCGACGTCATGAGCACCATCATGCTGAAGAACGTGTAGCGGCAAACAGCGAATCGCGTTTCCCGGCGAGGGGCAGGCCAGACGGCTTGCCCCTCGCTTTGCGTTTGAGGGCGGGTAGGGCGAGGCGGGGTGGGGCTGGCGTTGCTTCCGGATGGGCTGCTCGTCCCATTGTCCGCCTGCTGTTGTGCGAACCGGTCTCGTTCGCGCTTGCGTTCGCTACGCTTGCGCGCTGCGCTATCGCGCGGCGTATGCTGCGTGTGATACTCTGCAAGGTGCGTTTTTTTCGCGCGGTCGCGCATCCTGCGGGGTGCCCGAGCGCGCAAGTGAACGCTAACGGAAATGCGGGCGCGGGCCATGCGGCCGCAACGGGCGCGCCGCATCCTGCCCGGATGCGGACGGGCATGAGGAGAAGGGGCGGCATGGAAGCGGTTATCGAGCGTTTCTTCAAGGTAAGCGAGCGCGGCAGCTCGCTGGGCACGGAAGTGATGGCGGGCCTTACCACCTTCCTGACCATGGCATACATCGTGGCGGTGAACCCTGCCATGATGGAGGCGGCGGGCATCCCGTTCAACGCGGCGCTTACCGCCACGTGCTTCGGCGCGGCTATCATGACGGCGGCCATGGGCCTTATCGCGAACCGGCCTATCGCGCTGGCGTCGGGCATGGGCATCAACGCCATCGTGGCCTACACGCTGTGCGGTTCGATGGGGCTTGACTGGCGCATTGCCATGGGCGTGGTGTTCCTGGAAGGCGTCATCATCATGGTGCTCGTGCTTATGGGCTTGCGCGAAGCGGTTATGGACGCCATTCCCGTTGCGCTGCGCCAGGCCATCGGCATCGGCATCGGCCTGTTCGTGGCGTTCATCGGCCTGAAGGGCGGCGGCATTCTGGCGGCCGATTCCTCCACGCTTATCACCATGGGCAGCTTGACGTCGCCCGAGGCCATCGTGGCCATCGTGTCCATTGCGCTTGCTATCATATTGACGGTGCGCGGCACGAAAGGCGGCCTGCTCATCTCCATCATCGTGGCCACCGTCGTGGGCATTCCGCTTGGCGTCACGGCGCTGCCCACCGAATTCGACTTCATTCCCGACTTCAGCGCGCTGTGCGCACCGTTCCAGCAGCTGCCCGACGGCGGCGGCATTGCCATTGCGCAGGTGTTTGTGCAGCCCGTGCTGCTCATGTTCGTGTTCAGCCTGCTCATGAGCGACTTCTTCGACACCATGGGCACCATGATGGCCGTCGGCCAGCAGGGCGACTTCGTCGATGAGGACGGCAACGTGAAGAACACGCGCGAGATTCTGCTGGTAGACTCCGTGGGCGCCATTGTCGGCGGCTTCGCAGGCGCAAGCTCCATCACGTCGTTCGCCGAGTCCACGTCGGGCGCGGCGGCGGGCGCGCGCACGGGCGTGTCGAACCTGGTGGTGGCGCTGGCGTTTTTCGTGTGCGCTTTCCTGGCTCCCGTCATCGGCATGGTGTCCGGCTCGGCCACGTGCGGCGCGCTGGTGATCGTGGGCTACCTTATGATGAGCGACATCGGCAAGATCGACTGGGGCAGCCTTGAGGCCGCCATCCCGGCGTTCGTCACCATCATGGGCATCCCGTTCACGTACTCCATCACCAACGGCATCGGCTTCGGCTTCATCACGTACGTGGTGGTGAAGGTCACGCAGGGCCATTGGCGCGACATCAAGCCGCTTATGTGGATCGTGTCAGCGGCATTCTTGGTCACGTTCGTGCTGTTCTCGTAGCGCGGCGCAGGCGGCGCTTGCGGGCTTGCGCTCGGGCGCGAAAAGCCCTGCAGGCCACTGCGTTTCAGACACTTGATGCGCCTGCGTGCGCCATGCGTGTTCGACCGCGGCGCGAACCGTTGGCTAACGCGTACGTTCGCTGTGAAAAAACAACCTCGCAACCACTGTTCAACAAGGTGGATGCGGGGTTGTTTGCTATAGTGACAAACGACTGATAACCGTCCAAAGAGGAAACGCATGTCGCTTATCGTATGCAAATTCGGGGGCACGTCCGTTGCAAGCCCCGAGCGCATCCAAATGGTTGCGAAGAAGCTGATCGCGAAGAAGCAGGCCGGCCACGACGTGGTGGCCGTGGTGTCTGCCATGGGCAAAACCACCGACGAGCTGGTGGGCCTGGCTGCCGCGCTCAACGACAATCCGCCGGCGCGCGAGATGGACCGTCTACTGTCTACGGGCGAGCAGGTGTCCATGTCTCTTCTGGCCATGGCCATCGAAGCGCGCGGCTACAAGGCCATGAGCTTCACCGGCCGTCAAGCCGGCATCGAAACCGACAAGATTCACAACAAGGCGAAGATCGTCATGGTGCACAGCGAGCGCGTGCGCGATGCGCTTGAGCGCGGCGCCATCGCCGTGGTGGCGGGCTTCCAAGGCGTCGACGCCGAGGGCGACATCACCACGCTTGGCCGCGGCGGCTCGGACACCACGGCCGTTGCCGTGGCGCACGGTCTGAACGCCGACGTGTGCGAGATCTATTCCGACGTGGACGGCGTGTATACCGCCGACCCGCGCATTTGCCCGCGCGCGAAGAAGCTCGACGTCATCAACTACGATGACATGCTGGAGCTTTCCGGCTCCGGCGCCGGCGTGCTGCAGATGCGCGCCGTCGAGTTCGCCCGCAAGTACCACGTGGTCATCCATTCCCGTTCGGCGTTTTCCGACGCCGAGGGCACCTACGTCAAGGAGGAAACCGACATGATGGAGGAAGCCGTCATCACCGGCATCGCACACGACACCTCGGAAGTGAAGGTGACCATCCGCGGCGTGCCCGACATGTCCGGCGTGGCAGCGAAGCTGTTCAGCGCACTGGCGGGCAACCAGGTGAGCGTGGACATGATCATCCAGAACGTGTCCGAAGACGGCATCACCGACATCAGCTTCACGTGCCCCGGCGCCGACAAGAAGCGCGCCTGCGAAACGGTGGAGCGCATCCTGCCCGACATCAACGCGCGCGAGTGCGTGGTGGACGAGGACATCGCGAAGGTCAGCCTGGTTGGCACCGGCATGAAGTCGAGCCCGGGCATCGCCGCGAAGGCGTTCCAAACGCTCGGTGAGAACAACATCAACATCCTGGCTATTTCCACGTCGCCCATTCGCCTGTCCGTCGTGGTGGACGGCGCGCAAACCGCGCAGGCTGTGCGTTGCCTACACACGGCGTTTGGCTTGGACTCCGACAGCGTGTTCGAGGAAACCCAGCTGTCCGCGGAAGAAATCGCCGCCAAAATGAATAAGGGACGATAAGGTTTCGCCGGCCTGCCGGCCGGCGAATTTACTCGACGCTGCGGCCGCCTGTGGCACGCCGTCTTGCACCTCAGCTGCGCGAGCATGGCCCGAAGGCCAATGCTCGCTTGCTTCGGCACAATACGACGCACCACAGGCGCCCTCGCTGACTTGGTGCGACCTGCGACGTTTTTGGCCCCCTGGTTTCGTTACTTTTTTTGATTCCCCATCCTGCGAAGTGCGGGCTGAACGATAGGAGAACTTATGGCTTGGACGAAGGTAATGCCGGCTCATCCGGTGGTTGCGGTTTGCGGCGCTACGGGCGCTGTGGGCAACGAGTTTCTGAAGGTGCTTCACGACCTGGATTTCCCTGCGTCGAAGGTTATTGCGCTGGCTTCCGCTCGTTCTGCCGGTAAGAAGCTTCCGTTCGAGGGCTGCGGCCAGGTGCCTGCGGGCGAGCTGACCGTGCAGGAAATGACGCCTGATTCGTTCGAGGGCGTTGACATCGCGCTGTTCTCCGCTGGCGCTTCCGTGTCGAAGGCCATGCGCGAGGCCGTGGTGGCCCACGGCGCCGTCATGATTGACAACTCCAGCGCGTTCCGCATGGAAGAGGACGTGCCGCTGGTGGTGCCCGAGGTGAACCCCGGCGACGTGAGCTGGCACAACGGCGTTATCGCCAACCCGAACTGCTCCACCATCCAGATGGTGGTGGCCCTAAAGCCGCTGTACAACCTGGCGCGCATCAGCCGCGTGGTGGTGTCCACGTACCAGGCCGCATCCGGCGCCGGTGCGCCGGCCATGGCCGAGCTGTACGACCAGACGCGCGAGTTCCTGGACGGTAAGCCCGAGGACGAGCTGACCATCAGCGCGTTTGCGCATCGCATCGCGTTCAACACCATCCCGCACATCGACGTGTTCCTGGACGACGATTCCACGAAGGAAGAGTGGAAGATGGTCGCGGAAACGAAGAAGATCATGGGCGACGAGGGCGTGCAGGTGGCCGCCACCTGCGTGCGCGTGCCCGTGCTGCGCTGCCACGGCGAGTCCATCAACGTCGAGTTCGTCGGCGACGTGCCACCCGCGGATGCTCGCGAGGCGCTGGCCGCCGCGCCGGGCGTCACCGTTATGGACGACCCTGCGAACAACGTGTACCCCATGCCGGGCCTGCTTGCCGGCACGAACGACACGTACGTCGGCCGCATTCGCCGCGATCCCACGGTCAAGCACGGCCTGGCCATGTGGGTAGTTGCCGACCAAATTCGCAAGGGCGCCGCACTGAACGCCGTGCAGATTGCCCAGCTGCTGCTCCCGCAGGAATAGCGCGCAAATAGGGAACGCCAAACGAAGGCGCCGCCGGTTTTGAGCCGGCGGCGCCTTTTTGCCTTTTGGGAATATCGATGCGGCTGTGTGCGCAGGGTGGCCAAGGCCATTTGACTGGTCGTCGAACTGGGCCGAGCATCTTTCCGTTGGACGTCTTGTGCTAATGCTGAGCTACTGGGCGTACGTTCGGGCGTCCGTTTGGGTCGGCTCTGGCTGGTGGCTTTCGCTATAATGGGCGGCATGGTTAAAAAAGCGAAAAAGATTCGGTTGGACGAGTTGCTGGTGGAGCAGGGCACGTTCCCTGACGCCGGCACCGTTTTGCGCGCTGTTTTGGCGCACGAGGTGAAGGTTGACGACGTGTACGTCACTAGCGCTGCCATCAAGGTGGCGCCGGATGCCGACATCGTGGTGAAGGGCCGAAAACAGTTTGTGTCGCGCGGCGGACATAAGCTGCAGGGTGCGCTTGATGCGTTTGCCCAGGATGTTTCGGGCATGCGCTGCATGGATATCGGCAGCTCAACGGGCGGGTTTTCCGATTGCTTGCTGCAGGCGGGCGCGGCAAGCGTGGCGTGCGTGGACGTGAACTACGGGCAGCTGGCGTGGAAGCTGCGTCAGGATTCGCGCGTGACGGTGTTCGAGCGCACGAACATCAAGCTGGCCGACCCGGCCGAGCTGGGCGCGCCGTTCGATGTGCTAGTGGCGGACTTGAGCTTCATCGGCTTGGCGGCATTGGCGCCGGTGTTTGCGCGCTTCGCTTCCGCGGGCACTATCTTCATAGGCCTGGTGAAGCCCCAGTTCGAAAGTCAGCACGACGAAACGGACCACGGTATCGTGCGCGACGAGTCCGTGCGCCTGCGCACGGTCGACGAGGTGCGCGCGGCCCTGGAAGCCGCTGGCTTCGAATGCACGGGCGTCACCGAAAGCCCCATCACCGGCACGCAGGGCAACGTGGAGTACCTGGTCCGGGCAGTGTTCCAAGGGTAAATGCAAGCGGCGCGCGCCCGGGCTCGGGCGCGCGCCGCGTTCGTCGTGCTTGCGTTTTGCGCAGGGCTCCGTGTGCGAAGTTGGCGGGGGAGTGAGTTGGCGCCGTCCGTGTTCGCGTCGCCGGCTTTCATGCCAGCACCGTCCGCAACCGCGTCGCCCATAGCGGTGCGCAAGCTTCCATGCCAACGTCGCCTGCGTTCGCGTCGTCGGCTTTCGCGCCAGTACCGTCCGCGCCCGCGTCGCTTACGCCCCGGCGCGCGCGAGCCGTCTATACACGGTACACGGCGATGGCCGTGAAGTTGAATATGCGCTTGCCGTTGCCGCGTACCGCCACATATGCGCGGTCGGTCGCCCCGTCGTTGTTCACGATGGGCGCATAGTATTCGTGGCGATAGAGATGCGACGGATGCATCATCTGACGTTCGTCGATAAGCGGCAGCTGATAGGCGACGAAGGGAGCGCCCGTGTTGCGCGGCGCGGCAAGGTTGCCCTCGCCTTCGCCGAACAGGATGTCCGTGAGCGTCTTCTTCTTGTCGTAGTCAAGGTGCATGTTGACCAGCTGGTCTTGCGTGAGAACGCAATGACCTGCGGAATCTTTCATGAGCTGCTTTTGCGTCATACCGCCGTCCTTGGTCGTGTGCACGTTCGCGGCGTTGGCGGCGATCTGCACCTGATGCCCCGGCACCTGGTAGTAGCGGATGTTGTCGGCCCGTTTCACCAGCTTTTGCGCGGTGGCCATCGTCGCAACCTCGTTGGCGACGCCCGTCGCGGCGCCGTCGGCATCGTCGTCTTCGGCAAGCAAGGCCAGCGCCGTCTCGGGCAGTGTGGCGGTTCCGAACAGGCCCTTCCAAAATCCCAGCCACTCGGCAAGCTCGGTCTTCTTCTCGGGGTCGTCTTTGATGGCAAGATAGTGCTCGTTGAGGCAGAACGTCGAATAGTTGATGAGCGCCATGAAGTTCGACAGCACCGAGCTTTGGAAGTTCGCGCGCATCTCGTATCCGTGGTGCTCCCACTTGTAGCTCAGCACCATGAGCTCGTCGAACGCGCCGAACAGGTTCTTGTTCGTGCCGGTGTAGCACTGCATGATCTCGTTGCCCAGGACGCCGGCCATGTCGTAAACGTATCTGCCGCACACCTGGTAGCGGGGGTTCGAGTACAGGTTCTCGGCGAACTCCTTGCGGCGGGCTTCCTTCTCGTTCCCGTCGGGCAGCGCATCGATGGATTCCATCATGCTGTTGAGCTTCGAGAGGTCCCATCGCATCTCGGCGGAGAACTTGCTCAGGTAATTGTTCACCTGCAGGTAGCAGGCCTGTTTGTCGAATTGGGCTATGACCTGCGCAATCTTGCGCTCGATGTCGTCGAGCTGCCCTTGGATCTCGGTAAGCTTCGATATGATCTGCGCTGATTCGTCGTTGCCGCCGAACACCAGCTCGAGCAGCGACGAGCTCCCGTAGTCGAAGGCGCGCCCCGCCGTCTGCTCGCCGATGAATTTCAGGCCGGCGATCAGCAGGTCGATGGCCTCGATCGCGACGTCGGCCTGGGGAGCGGGGTCTTCCGCGCCCAGCGCGGCCACGTCTTGCTGGAAGTCCTCGGCCGGTTGATCGTCGGACGACATGTCGGGCTCGCCATCGGTTTCCAGGGGATCCTCGGGCGTGAAGGACAGCAGGTTCTCGTCGTTGTCGTCGTCGGCCGTATCCTCCGCGTCGATGACGACGTCGCTTGCAGCCTCGTCTGCGTAGGCGGTTTGAGGGGCGAAGGGGTTGGCGGAGGCGGCAGAGGCGGCAGCGGTGGCGCTGGCGGCGGTGGTTGCGGAAGCGGTGCCGCTGCCGGCGGGCGCCTTCGCCTGCTGGGTGGTTGCGGCGCCGGCCAGGGCGGCGATGGCGTCCTCCCAGGCCGCATCGTCGTTTGCGGCCTCGAGCAGCATGCCGTGGCGTTGCTCGGCGGCCCCTTCGTCGCCGGTGACGGTCACGCGCGCGCTGCCGGCGCCTTCGCCGGACACCTGGGCCTCGAAGGGCGCGTCGACGTCGCCCACGGAGCCGTTCGCGTTGATGATCAGATCGGCGCACGAATCGCCCAGCATCGCCTGCCCGATGTGCGCGCCGCCATGTGCGACGGCGTCGCTTTTGCCGACGACGATGAGGTGGTCGACCGACCCTTCGATATCGGCGGTTTTGATCGAGCCGAGGCTCAAAACGCCGATCGCCGCGTCAGGTTGGATGGAAACGACGCCGTCGGAGTTCACGCCGTCGACGTTGAGCATGCGCAGCGTTCCCGTCACGACGACCGGGGACCCGAGCGGCGCCAGCGTCGTACAGCAGGGGTCGGGGTTTTCGCCGTCGCGATAGCAGAGCGCTATGGTCCCGTCGGCAAGGTTCGGGACCAGGGAAAGCGCCGCGCCCGAGAACGCGGTTCCCGCAGCGTTGCCGTTGATGAAGAAACGCTGGTCCTCGACGTGAAGGGTGACCTGGTCGGACTCGTTTGAGGAAGCGCCGCCTCCGTTGTTGTCCGCGCTGCATCCGAGCGAGGCGACGCTCGTGAAACCGAGCGCGCACGAGCCGATGAGCACGGCGGACGTTTTGATCATGGTGCGGCGGGTGAGGCCGTTTCTGGCGGGTCGAGCGTCGAAGCTTGTCATAGGGGCTCCTCCCCGAAGGTGAAAACGTTGCGCACATGATATGACACGTGCGCACGCTTTCGGAAGAGGGGTGCTCGCCTTTTTCGGCGGCGGGCGGCGGCCCGGACCAGGCGCGAACATGGGCGGCGGTGCCGGCTGGGCGCGAACATGGGAGGCGTTGCCCTTGCCCGTTCGTTCGCGTCCTCCGCCGGCGGACGGTGGCGGCGAGCGGCGGTCCGGGCAAGACGCGAAGATGGGCGGCGCCCCGGGTGGGCGCGAAGGCGGCGGTGCCTTCGCCCGCTTGTTCACGTTCCCCGGTGTCGGGCAGCGGGCAGTGGCGGGCATCCGACGCCGGGCGCCCCCTCATGTTTCCGGTTTCGAACGATGCTGTTTCCAGCTGGTTAACCGTACCGGCGGAAACGCTTGCGTAACACGCGGTCTGCATACTGAATGCGGGCCGCTTACGTTCTCCGGCGGCCTTTTCATCCAGACGAAGGACCGCATATGAACGCTGAACTTACCGAACAAGCCGAGGCAGCCCGCGAAACGGGGGCGGCCGCTGGTTTCACCGGCGCGCAATGCGCGAACGAAACGGCCGGTTGCACGCATGCCGCTCCCGCGGCAACCGCAGCGCGCAAGCCCGGCCTGTACCGATCCGGTTACGAGCACGATGCGTGCGGCATCGGCGCGCTGGCGCACCTCAAGGGCGTGCGCAGTCATGCCATGCTCGATGACGCGCTGTCGGTGCTGGTGAATCTGGAGCACCGCGGTGGCACGGGCCTGGAACGCAACACCGGCGACGGCGCCGGCGTGCTGTTCCAGATTCCGCACCGCTTCTTCCGCAAGGAAGCGCAGAAGGAAGGCCAGCTTCTGCCCGACGAGGGCGATTATGGCGTGGCCATGCTGTTCTTCCCGCACGACGACGCCACGGGCGTGCGCGATGCGAAGCGCGTGTTCGAGGAAGGATGCGCGAAGTGCGGCATCCCGCTGATGTTCTGGCGCGAGGTGCCGGTGGACCCGCATGACCTGGGGCAAACCGCGCAGGCGTGCATGCCCACCATCATGCAGGCGTTCCTGCGTCGCCCCGCCGACGTTGACGCAGGTCAGGCGTTCGAGCGCAAGCTGTACGTGTGCCGCCGCACCATCGAGCGCGCCGCCGATGCCAACCCGGCGCTTGCGGGCAAGATCTTCTACGTGTGCTCCATGTCCAGCCGCACCATCGTGTACAAGGGCATGCTGGTGGCCACGCAGATGCGCCGCTTCTTCACGGACTTGAACGACGCTGCGGTGGAAACGTCGCTGGCGCTGGTGCATTCGCGCTATTCCACGAACACGACGCCCAGCTGGGAGCGCGCGCACCCGAACCGCTACATCATCCACAACGGCGAGATCAACACGCTGCGCGGCAACATCAGCTGGACGCGTGCCCGCGAGCCGAAGCTGTACAGCCCTGTGCTCGGCGACGACCTGCGCCAGGTGCTGCCCATCATCAACCGCGAGGGTTCGGACTCGGCCATCCTGGACAATGTGCTGGAGTTCCTGACCATGAACGGCCGGCCGCTCGACCGCGCCGTCACCATGATGATCCCCGAGCCGTGGGACCACAACGACCGCATCTCCGACAAGCGCCGCGCCTACGATGCGTACCAGTCCATGCTCATGGAGCCGTGGGACGGCCCGGCGGCTATCGCATTCACCGACGGGCGCATGCTCGGCGCCGCGCTTGACCGCAACGGCCTGCGCCCGGCGCGCTACTACGTCACGCGCGACGACTGGTTGATTCTGTCGTCGGAGGTGGGCACCATCGACGTGGACCCGGCCAACGTGCTGCAGGCCGGATGCCTTGGTCCCGGCGAAATGCTGGAAGTTGATCCTGAGCAGGGCCGCGTCATCTGGAACGACGAGATTCGCAACCGCTATGCCAACGAGAAGCCGTACCGCGATTGGCTGGACGAGGAAACGCTGGCCGTAGACGACCTGGACGAGCCGGCGGCCGACGTGCTGCCCGCCGAGCGCGACGCCGACGTGGCATTCACGCGCCGCATGGCGAAGCTGGGCTACCATTACGACGACGTGCAGGAGTTGGTGCGCCCCATGGCCGAGCAGGGCAAGGTGCCGCTGGCTTCCATGGGCGTCGATGCGCCACTGGCGTGCTTAAGCGCGAAGCAGCGCAGCTTCTTCGATTACTTCAACCAGCTGTTTGCCCAGGTCACGAACCCGCCGATTGACGCTTTGCGCGAAAGTTTCGTCACCAGCAGCGTGCTGTACATCGGCAACCACGGCAACATGCTGGAGGATTGCCGCGACACGTGCCGCCTTATCCGCCTGGAAAGCCCCATGCTCACGCACGCGGAGTTCGACCGTCTGTGCGCCATCGACCGCGTGGGCTTCAAGACGCGTCGCTTCAGCTGCACCTACGAGCGCAGCGCGGCGGAAGGTGCGCTTGAGCAGGCGCTTTCCCAGCTGTGCGAAAGCGTGGAACAGGCCGTGCGCGAGGGTGCGAACTTGATCGTGCTGTCCGACCGCGCCGGCGAGGGCGAGGTGCCTATCCCCAGCTTGTTGTCGCTGGGCGCTGTGCACAACCACCTGATTGCTGTGGGTCTGCGCACGGACGCCGACTTGCTGGTGGAAACCGGCGATGCCATGCGCGCGCACGATTTTGCCTGCTTGGTGGGCTATTCCGCGTCCGGCATCTACCCGTACGCGGCGCACGAGTGCATCCGCGACCTGTGCGAACGCGGCCAGATCGCGCTGTCCGGCGACGAGGCCGTGGCCAACTACGATCGCGCCGTGACGGCCGGCATCACGTCCATCATGTCGAAGATGGGCATCTCCACGATGCAGGGCTACCACAGCGCGCAGATCTTCGAGATTCTGGGCCTGGACGAAAGTCTGGTCAACCGCTGCTTCACGCACACGTCCACGCGCATCGGCGGCCTGGACGCCGCCGGCGTGCAGCGCGAGCTGAACGAGCGCTACGACAACGCGGTGGCGCTGGCGAAAAGTCCGTCGCCCGAGCAGCTGCCCACGCTGGGCGTGACGGCATGGCGCCCGCTTGGCGGCGAAGAGCACCTGATCAACCCGAAGACCATCTATCTGCTGCAACGCGCCTGCCGCGAGGGCGACTACAACCTGTTCCGCGAATACAGCGCCGCGTGCCACGTGCCCGGCCGCGCGGTGACGCTGCGCGACCTTATGGACTTCGTGCCGCGAAACGCGCCCGTGCCGCTTGACGAGGTGGAGCCGGCCAGCGAGATCGTCAAGCGTTTCAACACCGGCGCTATGAGCTACGGCTCCATTTCCAAGGAAGCGCACGAATGCCTGGCCATTGCCATGAACCGCCTGGGCGGGCGCAGCAACACCGGCGAGGGCGGCGAGGACCCGGCGCGCGAGACGCCGCTTCCCAACGGCGACAGCAAATGCAGCGCCATCAAGCAGGTGGCGTCGGGCCGCTTCGGCGTGACCAGCCGTTACCTGTCCGGCGCCATCGAGATCCAGATCAAGATGGCCCAGGGCGCCAAGCCGGGCGAAGGCGGGCACCTGCCGGGCAAGAAGGTGTACCCGTGGATCGCGGAAGTGCGCCGTTCCACGCCGGGCGTGGGCCTGATCTCCCCGCCGCCGCACCACGACATCTACTCCATCGAGGATTTGGCCGAGCTGATTTTCGACCTGAAGAACGCCAATCCCGGCGCACGCGTTTCCGTGAAGCTGTGCGCGCTGGCGGGCGTGGGCACCATCGCCACGGGTGTGGCGAAGGGCGGCGCGGACAAGATCACCATCTCCGGCCACAACGGCGGCACGGGCGCCGCGCCGCGCGACTCGATCTACCATGCGGGCATTCCGTTTGAGATCGGCCTGGCCGAAACGCAGCAGACGCTTCTGCGCAACGGCCTGCGCAGCCGCGTGGTGGTGGAAACCGACGGCAAGCTCATGTGCGGCCGCGACGTGGCCATGGCGTGCTTGCTGGGTGCCGAGGAATTCGGCTTCGCCACCATGCCGCTGGTTGCCATGGGCTGCATGATGCAGCGCGACTGTCAGCAGGACACGTGCCCGGTGGGCATCGCCACGCAGAACTGCAAGCTGCGCGGATGCTTCGCCGGCAAGCCCGAATACGTGGTGAACTTCATGATGTTCGTGGCCGAAGAGCTGCGCGAAATCATGGCTGAGCTGGGCTTCCGCACCATCGACGACATGGTGGGCCATCCGGAATGCCTGCGTCAGGTGGAGGTGCCCGGCAACTGGAAGGTCAACGAGATGGACCTGTCCGACATGCTGGCCGTGGCCACCACCGAGTTCGGCCGCACCATTCCCGGGGCCGACGGGCGCCACTTCCTTCCGTCGATGGCGGCTGATTGCCAGCTGGAAAAGTCGCTTGACGCCACGCTGTTCATTCCGTATACGGCCAACGCCCGCGAGCATCTTGAGCCCATCCGCTTCCGCGCCGACATAGACAACGTGAACCGTTGCGTGGGCACCATGCTGGGCAGCCAGGTGACGCGCCAGCATCCCGAGGGCCTGCCCGAGGGGTCCATCACCGTAGATTGCGACGGGTCGGGCGGCCAGAGCTTCGGCGCGTTTCTGCCGCGCGGCGTGACGCTGAACATCACGGGCGACGCGAACGACTACTTCGGCAAAGGGCTTTCCGGCGGCATCCTGACGGTGCGCCCGCCCGAGACGGCCACGTATAAGTTCGATGAGAACGTGGTGATCGGCAACGTGGCGTTTTACGGGGCCACCAGCGGAAAGGGCTTCGTGAACGGGCTGTCCGGCCAGCGTTTCGCCGTGCGCAACTCCGGTGCCACCGTGGTGGTGGAAGGCGTGGGCAATCACGGCTGCGAGTACATGACCGGCGGCGTGGCGCTGATTTTGGGCGAGGTCGGGCCGAACTTCGCGGCCGGCATGTCCGGCGGCGTGGCGTACGTGTACGACAAGTTCGGCACGCTGGCGGGCAATTGCAACCAGGACATGGTGCGCCTGTGCGAGCCTTCGGCGGACGAGATCGAGCTGATTCGCAGCCTGATCGAAGAGCACGCCGAGCGCACGCAGTCGCCGCGCGGTATCAAGCTGTTGTACCAGTTCAACACGTTGAAGCGTCATTTCGTGAAAGTGATTCCGCGCGACTATGAGCGCGTGATGAACGTGGTTGCCGACGCCGAGGCACGCGGTAAGTCGCACGAGGAAGCGCTGCAGATTGCATTCGACGCCATGAAGGAAGGGGAGTAGGCCATGGGAAAGCCCGGAGCATTTTTGGAGCACGGCCGCGTGGCGCATAGCCTGCGACCTGTTGAGGAGCGCACGCGCGATTTCGACGAGCTGTATCAGACGGTTTCCGAGGACGAAACGCGCGTGCAGGCAAGCCGCTGCATGGCGTGTGGCGTGGCGTTTTGCCAGGTAGGCGAGGCGTTTGGGTCGGCGCGCCCTTCGGGGTGCCCGCTGCACAACCTCATTCCCGAGTGGAACGACCTGGTGTGGCGCGGACAATGGGAGCAGGCGGCGGAGCGTTTGGCGCTGACAAGCCCCATGCCCGAGTTCACCAGCCGCGTGTGCCCGGCGCTGTGCGAGGCGGCGTGCAACCTGGCGCGCAACGACGAGGCCGAGACGATTCACGACAACGAGCGCGCCATCTCCGATTGGCAGTGGGAACATGGCGGGCCGCGTCGCTTCGCACCGGCGGGCGAGGGCGCGCCGTGCGTTGCCGTGGTGGGCTCGGGCCCGGCAGGCCTGGTGGCCGCGTGGGACCTGGCGCGTCGCGGGGCGCGCGTGTGCGTGGTCGAGCGACATGATCGCGCGGGCGGCCTGCTGATGTACGGTATCCCGAACATGAAGCTGGACAAGTCCGTAGTGCAGCGCCGAGTGGATTTGATGGCTGAGCTGGGAATTGAGTTCCGCTTGGGCGTGGATGCGGCCGACCCTGCTGTGGCGGCGGCGTTGGCCGATGAGTTCGATGCCGTGGTGGTTGCCGCGGGCGCGTGCCAGGCGCGCGGCGTGAACGCGGAGGGCTTCGATGCTGGCTTGGCATCGGGCGACGTGGTGTATGCGGTGGATTACCTGGGCGAGCAGACGCGCGCATTGCTGGAAGGTCGCGAGCCGGCCATCACGGCGGCGGGCAAAGACGTCGTGGTCATCGGCGGCGGCGACACGGGCAACGACTGCATGGGCACGGCGGTGCGCCAAGGCGCCCGCACGGTTCGCCAGCTGGAGTATGGCCCGTGCGCGCCCGAGGAGCGCGCGGCGTCGAACGCGTGGCCCGAATGGCCCAACGTGAAGAAGACGGATTACGGCCAGGAGGAAGCTGCGGCGCTGCAAGGTGCTGACCTGCGCGAATGGTGCGCCGACACGCAGAAGGTGCTTCTGGACGAGGCGGGGCACGTGCGTGGGTTGCAGGTGCGCACGTTCGACTGGTCGTCCGGCAAGCCCCAGGCAGTGGAGGGTTCCGAGCGCGAGATCGACGCGCAGCTGGTGCTGGTAGCCTGCGGTTTCGCGGGCCCGGAGCGCGGCGTGTTCGACGCGTTCGGGGTGCCGCTGGCCACGCAAGGCCGCGCGCTGCCCGTGATGGCAGGTGGCTGCAATTCGCACCGAGCCCTGCGAGCGGAAGGCGCGGCGGGAAGCGCAACAATCTACGCCGCCGGCGACGCTCGCAACGGCTCGAGCCTTGTGGTAAACGCCATGGCCGACGCCTTGAAGTGCGCCGCCGAAGTAGCGAGCGACCTGGGGCTGTAGAGCCTGCCAGGAAAACTGGGACAAAGGGACAATTCCTTTGTCCCAGCTTGTGGTGAAGTCGTTACCACAAGGTAGATCTCGATACCCGCAACAGCGAAACAGGCTACGAAAACCATACAAGCAGAATTCCGTAGCTCGGAGCGAAAGCTCCGACCTTTTTAGCCAGCGCCCAGAGGGCGCGTCACTATTTTCTAGATTATGAGGCGGGGTTGAATTTTATGGCGCATCTCGCGCTTTCATCTTGGATTGAACGAGAATCCTGGTGTTGAAGTGCTGTTCGGTGCGTATGGATAGTCATGCGATGCCTTGCCGTGTGTTAGGCGGGGCAATGATTTCATCCTGTGCGTTTTTCAACAACCAAGATAAAGAACTAGTCCGTTGCCTTAGCGGGGGGCTAGGAAAGGGCGATTCTGTAATACTTGCCGCCACCGGTGGACTCGCTTCCAATTGAACGGCCTATCTGAATCAGCAGCACCGGTGAAGATAACTGCTGATACGTATCGGAGCTTATGGTGGAACCAATCCCTAAATCGCATTTTTCTAGTGGCTCAACGTACCGCTTGTCGGTGGAGCATTGCTTGTCAATCGAGACCTTTTTAAATAATGAAGCATCGTAGCTATAGCCTCCATCGAAAAGAAAGCTTGCCTCAATAGACCTTTCGAAGAGAGCTTTTGTGCTCCCTTGATAATCTAATGTTGCTCCAACGCCGATATAGTGGCTATCTTTCGTGTCGCTATCATGGCGTTCGGTGATAGTGATTGTAGCATCGCTGCATGTAATGGCTTCTCCGATGGCGGCTTCGATGGGGTTGTCCTTCGTTGACCCGGGTGCTGTGCAGCTGAACAATGCTGTGCCAGTTGCCGCCATCACGAGCATTGAAGCGGTTGACAAGAACGATCTTCTCGTAAAAAGAACCTTGGAAGAGGCACGGGATTCTGCATTCGCGGTTTGCTGAAAGCCTAGAGCGTAATCATTTTGAGTAATCATATGTTTCTCCTAAGTAGGTGCAGAGTGAAGAAAGAAAACAACTATGAGAGATATTGCTGTAAAGGATGTATGACATATACCGAGATGTACGCAACTAGTTGCTGAATGCGGCCTAACTCTTCAGCCTTGTGATGTGGCAAGAAAGGAAGAGACTCCTTATCTTTTTATGTATCGGGAGTGATTGTCTTTTCCTCTTTCGAGTTTTTCGATACCAGGAATTCGACCTTCCTTATACTCTCGAGAAAAATGCTGCCCGAATCCAATTTTGTTTCCACGCGTTAGCTTTTTCCACTCGTGAGGAGGGAAAAGATCCTTTACTTCGAATATCGTGCCTGATTCGAGTCTGGTTATCTCGAGTAGTGCTTTCGCAAGCAATACCTGGTAGTCCATCTTATTCCCTTCACCGATTTCGCTTGACTTTAAAGTCAAGCGTCCCTATTAGCATAGGGACGCTGAACCGGTTCAATGCAATTCGTTGCATGGATTGACTCTGGTTGATGTTTGTATCTGCTTAAAAATATACGTCAATAACTCTACTTACAGTTTATGGTCGTGTCTACTTTAGAATTATGGTACCGACTACTTTCAAATTATGGTAAACACTACTTGTAGATTATGGTAAATACCAGCGTCTAGGATGGTGCATTGTTTTGAGTGGATTCGTAGTTAGAAGCCTTGGGGCTCAGTTGGGCAAAATGGCCGAGTGGTTTCCCGTTGTTTCCCTTACTGGTCCAAGGCAGAGCGGAAAGTCAACGCTTGTTAAGCATGCGTTTCCTGACTATTCCTATGTAACCCTTGAAGATCCGCAAATCAGGCGTGCTGCGCTCGAGGATCCTGTGAGCTTTATTCGCAATCGAAGCGAGCGGCTCATTATCGACGAGGCTCAGTATGCGCCGAATTTGTTTTCGATGATTCAGATTGTTTCCGACGAGCGAGGAACATCCGGTCAGTATGTGCTTACCGGATCGCAAAACTTTCTTATGATGAAAAGCATCGGGCAGTCCCTGGCTGGTCGCGTCGGCCTTCTTAAGCTGCTTCCGTTTTCGTTTTTGGAGCTTAAGGATTGGCAGGGCGAACGTGCCGACGCCGATGAGTTCATCATAAAGGGCGGCTATCCTCGACTTCATGCAACGGGAATGCCTCCAGCCGTTTACTTTCCGAGCTATATCGACACGTATATTGAGCGCGACGTTGCGGGCTTGCTGGACGTGCGGAACAAAACCGCCTTCCATACGATGCTGGCAATCTGCGCGCAATGCGTTAGCAACCTCCAAAACACATCGACGCTGTCGAAAGACGTGGGCGTATCGGCGGCTACGATAAAGAGTTGGCTTTCCGTGCTTGAATCAAGCTACCTTGTTTTCACCTTGCAGCCTTATCACTCGAATGGGAAGAAGCGCCTGACCAAATCGCCGAAGCTGTTCTTTTACGATACTGGCCTGCTTTGCTATTTGCTGGGGATTGAATCGGTTGAGCAGCTTGTTGAGAGTCCTCATTTCGGCGCGATATTCGAGAACCTTGTTGTTACCGAAACCATGAAGCGCCATTTGAACGAAGGGGCGCGGCCCGAACTCTACTTCTACAGAGATGACAGCAAGCGCGAGATTGATCTGCTCGATTTCACTGACGCGTCTCACCCTTGGGCGGTAGAAATCAAGTCATCTCGCACGTATCATGACAAGTATGCTCGTCATCTGCAAACGGTTTGCGATGAGATTGGGATTGACCGCGAAGGTCGTTGCGTTGTGGCGCGTGTTGAATCTTCGTTCGAAACCGAGGCGTGCAGTGTTGTTGCGGTGCAGGATTGGTTGGGCTGGCGTTGATGGTTTGGCATCTACGTGTTGGGGCTCATGCGTGATGCTGGACACATGGTTCGGGTTTTCGAAAGCGTTTTAGAAGGGCGGAGATAGAGCGAGGTTCGTTATGCGTTGGCTGTGCAAAGTATTGCAGAATGGTGATGATGCCGTAGTGGAGCTTCCCGATGAATGGGTCGCTCGGTATGGTGTGAAAGTTGGTGATGAACTGCGCATTTCGTATTCTTCCGATGGGAATATCATATATTCCATCATCAACGAAAGTCAAAGCAAAGAAGCTTGCGAGGAGGAGGGGAGCGCGAAGGCTCGGCTGCTTTCTCGCATGATGCTGGCGGAAGAGGAAATTGCGAACGGCGGTTCGACTGGCTTTGACGAGTTTTCTGCTTCCGTTAGGCGTGAATTTGACTTATAAGCGTCTAGCCGGAATAAAAAGAAGTGCTCACTTTCATTCCGATTCTTGCCGCAATCTATAAATATGTGGCGCGCTTCGCGCTTTCTATTAGGTGTCGAGCTTGCGCTCGACACTACGAAGGGCGGCGGGGCGTATTCGTTCTTGCAGGCCTCATTCTTTCGCATGACGTCCTGGCAACATGTTTTTTACTGAAACGCTTGGCTTTTAGCTGGGCGTTTCTTGTTTCTTACGGTGGGTTCACGGGGCAGTAATCGATGACGGGTGCGCCGGGCGCGGGCGGTTGGCGGTGGCCATCGCGCTCGTGCGCGACATGCGCAAGCAGGTCGACATCCTGAACGGCCAGGTGACAACCCAAACCGAAAAAGCCTTCGACCACAGCGGAAGGTAAAAGCGCAGAAGGGAAAGGCCGCGGCATGCAAGAAAACCGCAGGCCAAACCGTAGGGCGGAGCGAAAGCTCCGCCCCAAATAGAAAGCGCCGAAGGCGCGCCACTAAATTAAACCCGCAGGCGGTTTTGGAAAAAAAGTGGCGCGCTTCGCGCTTTTTGTTTTGGTCGAGCTTTCGCTCGACCCTATGAGAGCAGTCCCGAAGGCGCCTGGGGCCCGAGCGCGCAATCGGCCCCGAGCCCCTTCCCTCTATGCCAGCTGCCAGGCGTCGCTTTCCTTTTGCAGTTGCACCATGTGGGCGAATAGGCCGTCGGCTGCTTTCAGCTCGGCGGGCGATCCCTGCTCGGCCACCACCCCGTCGCGCAGCACCACAATGTGGTCGGCGTTTTCCACGGTGCGCATGCGATGTGCGATCACGATGACCGTTTTCCCTGCTAGCAGGCGTGAAAGCGCCTGCTGCACCTGCGTCTCGTTCTCCACGTCAAGGCTTGCGGTGGCCTCGTCCAGAAGCACGATGGGTGCATCTTTCAGCAGCGCGCGGGCAATGGAAATGCGCTGGCGCTCGCCGCCGGATAGCTTGCTGCCGTTTTCGCCGATGGGCGTGTCATAGCCCTGCGGCAGGCGGCACACGAACTCATCGCAGTTCGCGGCACGTGCGGCGGTAAGCACCTCTTCGTCGGTGGCACCGCGCCGGCCCAAGCGGATGTTGCCCATCACGGTGTCGTCGAACAGCAGCACGTCCTGGAACACCACCGCGTAATCTTTCAACAGCGTTTCGGGGTCCACGTTGGAAACGTCCACCCCGCCAACGCTCACGGTCCCCGCCGTTGCGTCCCAGAAGCGCGCAGCTAGGCGTGCACACGTGGATTTGCCGCTGCCGCTGGGTCCGACCAATGCGGTGACCTGGCCTTCCTTCGCTGTAAAGCTCACATCGGTCAGCACGGCGTCGCCGGCGCGGCCGTCGGTGCCGGCTCCGTACGAAAACGCCACGTGGCTAAACGTCACGTCGTGGTTCGCGGGCGAAAATTCGGTTGAGCCGGCAGCCAGCGGCTCGCGCATAATTTCCTGCATGCGGCGCGCGGAATTCTTCGCCGAAAACAGTTCGGCCATCAGCATGAGACACTGGTCGAACGGCGCGTAGATGCGCGAAACCACCAGCAGAAACGCGAACATCACCATGAAGTCGACCTGTCCAGCGGCAACCAGGCTGGCGCCGCAGATAAGCGTGGTGGCAATGCCCAGGCGCAGCACCACAAACGAGCTGTTCACCAGCAAGCCGTTTGCCAGTTCGGCGCCCGTGGTGGTGCGCTCTGCGGCGTCGATTTTCGCGTTCAACCTGCTCAAGTAGTGTGTTTCCTGGTTTGTGGCGCGAATCTCGCGCACGCAATCCAACGTTTCCTGCACGCCTTCGCTAACCGTGACGGCCGCATCGCGCGTGCGGCGGATGACCGGCTCCATGGGCTTGCGCGTGGCGAATAGGATGGCGAACGCTACGGGCACGCTCCAAAACGCCGCCAGCGCCAGTTGCCAGTTGAACGCTAGGCAGCAGGCGAACACGATGGCGGTGGACAGCACGGCGCCGAACAGCTCGCCGAGCACGTGGCTGTAGGCGTGCTCCATCACGCGCACGTCGCCTAAGATGGTCTCCGTCAGGTCGGCCAGATCGCGACGGCCGAAAAATGCCAGCGGCAACTTTCGCAGACGTTCGGCCAGCTTAATGCGCTGTCGGCCGCTTTCCTCGTAGAACACGTTGTACGTGTAGTTGTATTGCTGCCAGTTCGAAAGGAACAGCAGCGCGAAGAACGCCACCAGCCCAATGGCGAACGGCGCGATGCCTGGCAGCTCGGCGCCTTGCGTCAGGTGCTTCACGAACGCGTCCATAGCAAGGAACAGCGCCGCCATGCCGCCCATGGTCACCAGATTTGTGACGCATGTCCAAAACGTTCCCCATTTCGCGCCGCGTATGCCCTGGTCGCTGAGCGCGTACGTTTCCTTCAGCTTGTCGAATATCATCGCGCGTCACCTCCTTTCGCGGCCGCTGCGTCCGCAGCCGCGCTGCCGGCTTTCGTAGCATCGCTTGCAATCTTCCAAGAAACGGCCTGCTCGTAGTCGCCCCACATGCGGGCGTACAGCCCGCCGGCGGCAACAAGCTGCGCGTGCGTGCCTTGTTCTGCCACGTGCCCGCCGTCAAGCACCACGATGTTGTCGGCGCCAACCACGGTGGACAGGCGATGCGCGATCATCAGCACGGTGCGTCCGGCGGCTAGGTGCGCAAGCGCGCGTTGGATGAGCGCCTCGTTTTCGGGGTCGGCGAAGGCGGTGGCTTCGTCAAGCACCACGATGGGCGCATCTTTCAGGATGGCGCGCGCCAGGGCAACACGCTGCACCTCGCCGCCCGACAGGTATGCGCCTCCGGTGCCAAGCTGCGTGTTGATGCCCTGTGGCAGCTTTGCCACGATGTCGTCGCATTGTGCGGCCGAAAGGGCGGCAAGCACCTCGGCGTCCGTGGCGTCGGGCCGCGCGGCACGCACGTTGTCGGCCAGGCTTTGCGCGAACAGCTGGTTCGTCTGGAACACGAACGCCACCTGCCCCATAAGGTCGGCCGGGTCCATGTCTCGCACATCCGTGCCGCCGATGCGTACGCTGCCTGCGGAAACGTCCCAGAAACGCGGCACCAAGCTTGCGGCGGTGGACTTGCCCGATCCGCTTGGCCCCACCAGCGCCACCGTTGAGGCGGCGGGCGCCGCAAACGTCACGCCGTCAAGTGCGGGCGCGGCGGCCCCTTCGTAGGTGAAGGACACGTTGTCGAAGGCGATGTCGGTGCCGTTCGTCCGGCGCGGCGTTGCGGGCATGGGCAGCGCGGGCGTGTCTAGGAGCTTGCCCACCTCGCTCATGGCGTCGCCAGCCATCTGCGCGGCCTCGCTCATGAACATGAGCTTCGTCATGGCCGTGGGAATGATGGCGCTGAAGATGGCATAGAACGCGAAGTTTGTAAGGAAGCGCGCGAAATCGCCTTCGCCCGGAGCCAGCAGAATGGCGGTCGGCACCAGGAAAATCACGAGGCCGTTGAGCACCGTAAGCTGCATTACTTGCGGAGGTCGGCAGAAGTTCACGGCGTAGTTTTGCGCCATGGCGGCATATTCGGTGATGGAATTGTGGAACGCCTTGAAGCTGTACACCGTTTGCTGGAACACCTTCACCACGGGGATGCCGCGCACATATTCCGTGCCGGTTTTGTTCATGCTCGTGAGCGCGCCCATGTACTGCTTCATGAATTCCATGCCTTTGCCGGACATCATGGACATAAGGCATGCGATGGAAATCACCACTGCCACCAGGCACGATACGCCCAGACGCCAGTCGAAGGCGAACAGCATCACCAGCATGCCAACCACCATGACCACCGACCCGGCGCAATCGGGCAGCATGTGCGCAAGCAGCGTTTCGGTTTGCGCGGCGCAGCCGTCGATGATGCGGCGCAGCTCGCCGGTGGCGTGCGTGTCGAAGAACCCAAGCGGCAGGCGCATGAGGTGCTCGGTGGTTGCCTTGCGCATGTTCGCGGCCGTGCGGAACGCCGCCAGATGCGTGCACATCAGCGCGCAGAAGTACACGATGATGGACGCGGCGGCGAAGGCGACGGCGGCCCAGCCGTATGTGGCGATGTTGGTGGCGTTTTGACAGTTCGGCGCCACTTCGATGAGGTCGCGCGCCACGAACCAGATGCACACGAACGGCCCGAAGCTCAGCAGCTGCGATATGCCCGAAAGCGCGCAGCCCAGGTAGGTGAACGCTTTGCGCTCGCCCGCGAAGTTGAGCAGGCGCGCCAGACCGCTGCGCTGCTTCGGCTCCTTTGCTTCGCCGGGCTTCTTGGATTTCTTTTCGTCGGAATCCATGGAAAACTCCCTTCTATGTTATCGGCAGAAAACTTATCATGGGAGCCGGTGAAAAAGGTTCGACTTGGCAAACTTGAGACGAACGCCTAAAACGTGCGGGAAGGTGGCGAACATGACGGTGGGGCAGCGTGCGAACGTAGCGCATGCAACTGGTAGCGATTTACCGGTTGACCTGCGCCTGCGCAGCTTTTTCGAGCCGCAGGTCGAGCAGCTGGGCATGCAGGCGTGCGAGCGCGACGGCGGCGTGTTTGCCGGTGGCGCGAACAGCGTGGGCGAGGGAAGCTTGTGGGCGCTGCAACTGAGCGAGTCGTGCTTGGTGGTTGCGCATGAAGTGGTGCTTACCAGCGAGTTTTCGCTTGAGGAGGAGTCGCCAAGCAGCTTGTGCGTAGCGTCCATTTCGCAAGCCGGCGTGCCGTTGTGCCCTGTTACCCCGCCTCCGCAGCTGCGTCGTGAAGAGAACATCGCCGTGTTCGACCAAGGGGGTCGCAGCGTGAACCGCTTGCGCCCGCGCGATTCGTTCAATTCCGTGGCGGCGTGTGTGCTGCCGGGGTATTTCGACGGGATGCGCGTGCGTTACGGCAGTGCCGTGGCGCGCCGCGCTCATGGGTTGATGTCGGTGCCGGGCGGCGTTCGTCTTGGCGGCAGCGAGCCGTACGTGCGTGCCGCGCTGCGCAGCGTAGGGAGCGTGCGCAGCGGGTCGGTGCAAACGCGCCGGATGCTGGCGGAAAAGGTCGAGGGCGTCATCGCGTTGCTAGCGGTAGAGGATTACGAGGCGGCACGGGCGTTTGACCTGCAGGGATGCGTTGATGCAGCGCGTTTGACGGCGCAGGTTCGCTGCTTGGTAGAAGCCGATCCCGCGCATGCGCCCACGGTCGATCAGCTGGCAGAGTTGCTGGGCGTCAGCCGTGCGCGCCTGTGCGCTACGTTCAAACAGGAGACGGGCGAGGCCGTGGGCGCGTTCGCAACACGTAAGCGCATGGAGCTGGCGTGCAGGCTGCTTGACGACCCACGTCTGAACGTCGCGCAAGTGGCCGCGGCGACGGGCTACCAACACCAAAGCAGCTTCGCCGAAGCCTTCCGCCGCACAACCGGCAAAACCCCACGTCAATGGCGATGCGGGGATAACGTACGAGTCGTCTGCGAATCGAGTCAAAAGGATAGAGCCTTTGTCCCGCAGCCTTCATCATAGATTGGGCGGCGAACGACGGGCACCGTCGGCGGCGTTGCTGGGGGCTTCTTGTTTTGCTCGTGGTAAAGTACTCGGGACACACTTTGGATACGTTTGCTGAGAGGGTTTTCATGTACCGCATCCTTTTCATTTGCCACGGCAACATCTGCCGCTCCACCATGGCTCAGTTCGTTATGCAGGATTTGGTGAACCGCGCGGGATGCGCGGACGATTTCGTTATTGACTCGGCCGCTACCACGAACGACGAGATCGGGCATCCGCCGCATCAGGGAACGGTGTGCAAGTTGCAGCAGGTCGGCGTGCCGGTGCTGCGCCATCGCGCGCGCAAGGTGCGCTGCGGGGAATACGACAATTGGGACCTGATTGTGTTCATGGATGATGAGAACGACCACCATCTGCGCCGCATTTTCGGCGTTGACCCTGATGGCAAGTGCGTGCGCCTGCTGGCGTTCGTGCCGGGTGCGGGGCTGGTTGGCGAAGACGGCAGCGTGCTGCCGGGCGCGCACGATGCTGCCGCGGTTTCGTATGCTAGCGTGCATGCCGCCGATGTGGCCGATCCGTGGTTCACGGGCAATTTCGACGAGACGTATCGCGACGTGTTGGCGGGTTGCACAGGGCTTTTGACCTGGTGCAATGACAAGTAAGTGACGCGCTTCGCGCCGTTTTGAAAGGGCCGAGCTGACCTCGGCCCTACGTGTCTTTTGGCGAGAATTCGATTGCTGCCAGGTCCTTATGCGCGCTGTTTGCCAGTGAAGTGGTCGATGTCGATGCAGTAGATGTTCGTGCGGGCGAGCGCCTGGTCGGTGAAGCCGGCGGACGCCTCGGGCGCAAGGTGCTGCATGATGCGGGTGAGCCCGTAGCGCTTCGCGTCGGTCCCTTGGATGCGGTGGATGGTGCCCGTGCCCATGATGGAACGATACGCGTACGAATAGGCGCACGCGTACGTGCCCGCAATCACGCCGTCCTGCACGTCCATCTCGATGGCCACGCGCGGCTCACGGTCGAACGCGTTGGCTTTACGGCCCGCGCCGGCTGAGTGCACCCACAGTGCCAGTCGCGGCTCGTCGGCGTCGATTTCCTCAGGGTCGGCCCAGTCGTAGCCGAAGCTCATGGGCACGATGAACAGGCCTTCCTCGTCCGCGCACGCGATGCGCACCGTCTGGCATGCCTCAACCACATCGTGCAGCTGCCCGGCGCTGCGCAACTGGCGGCCCGCCTGGCGCATGGGTCGGTGCGCAACCGGTGCTGAGGCCGCTGCCGGTGCCGCTGGTGCTGCCGCGGGCGCCTGCCCGGCGGTGTCGGGATAGATGGCGGGGATGTTCTGCAAGTCCATGGTTGCTCCTGCGGGTTATGCGGGTGTTTTCGTTACCCGTATGGTACGGCCTGGAAAGCCCGCCGTGTCCAAAATGCCTTTCGCCTGCCCTAACATCACACGAGTTTGTAGCATTCTGTTCTACTTGTACTATAACAATAGCCTGAAATCTGTTATAGTGCAGATATAACAATTGCTTTGCAGCTCGAATCGGGGCGTCGGGAAGTCGTGCATAGCGAATTAGACCTGCGCAACACGTTTGCATGAACTGCTGCGGCTGGCGGGCGCGGAAAGCGTGTTGTGGCAGGAGCGCTTGCCGTCGATGGCGCTTGTTGCGGGCTTGAGGTTGCGGCAATTAACGGAATCCAGCGGAAGGAGGCTGCATGTTCATACGTATAGACCAGGCGTTGCCCGATCCGCTGTATCGGCAGATCCGCGATGAGGTTGTTCGCGGCATCGCGCAGGGCGAGCTTGCGCCGGGCGACGCGCTGCCCAGCGTTCGCAACTTGGCCAGCGACCTGGGCATTAACCTGCATACCGTGAACAAAGCGTACGCGTTGCTGCGCGACGAGGGGTTCGTGCTCATGCGCGGCCGCTCAGGCGCGTTCATCGCGCAGCCGCGGGAACCTGCGGAGGCGGCCGCTGCCGAGAGCGGCCCGTTCGCTCGTGACGTTCGCCGCCTGGCGTTGGCGTTCAAGGCTGCCGGCGGTGGCAGGGAAGCGTTCGAGCAGTTGGTGAAATCCCAGATCGATGACGTGTTTTAGCAAGAACGACAAGTTGTCGTTCGCTATCCGCGCGATGGCTTGCAAAAGCCGTGGTGCAAACTTGCCGCTTTGCGCGCCCCGTCGCCTTCGCCTTGCGAAGGGGGCCTCAAACGGAAGCACAGGGGCGGCCAAGGCGCAAGGGCAACAGAAGGGAGTCGAAAATGTCGAATAGCGAAGTGCAAACGATCATGCTGATTCTGGTGGCGTTCATTCCGCTTGTAGGGCTGACCATGGCGCTGACGCCGCGCCTACAGCCGCGCGGCGAGGTGTTCTCCGTGTCCGTGCCCACCTCGGCGTGGGACGACCCGCGCATTCGCCGCCTCATGAACCGCTACGTTGCCATCGTGATAGCCGCAACGGCGCTGTTCACTGTTGCTGCGCTGGCGTTATGCCTGACGGGGAATGCGGAAGCGTCCCTGGCGGTAGTGGTTGTCGCCTCGCTTGCCCTGCTGGCAATCGGTTACGGGCTCATCCTGCGCTACCGCGCGAAGGTCCAGGGCCTTAAGCGCGCTTGCGGCTGGGTTGCGCAGTCTCAGCAGCATGTTGCGACCATTGGCGAAGGGGTCGAACAGGCGCCGCGCCCGATTTCGCTTGCGTGGAACTGGCTGTATGTGCCGCTTGTGGCGCTGACGGCAGCGGTTGTTGCTGCGGGCTACGGCTCCATGCCCGATGCAATTCCCATGCACGTGGACGTTTCGGGCAACGTCACCGATATGGTTCCGAAAAGCCCGATGGTTGCGGCGTTCCCGATTGCGCTGGAGGTGTTTTTGGCTGCCGTATTCGCGTTCTGCCATTGGACGGTGCTGCGATCGAAGAAGGGCCTTGAACCGGGACGCCCGGCAAGCTCTTCGTGGGCATACGGGATGTTCGCGTACGCGCAAACAGCGTTTCTGCTGGTCATGGGCTTGGCATATACGGCTGCCTGCGGCTTTGGCATGGCGCTTGCCATGATCGGCATCGTCTCCATGGGCGTGGCGGTGGCGGTCATCGTCGGCGTGGCGCTGCTTTGCGTCGTAGGCGACCTTATCGTAGGGGTCAAGTATGGGCAGTCGGGATCGCGCGTGTTTCGCATGGAGGCGTCGGACACGCTGCTTTCCGACGACGACCGCTTCTGGAAGCTGGGCATGCTGTATTGCAACCCTAACGACGCCAGCCTGTTTTTGCCGCAGCGCTCGGGCATCGGATGGACGGTGAACTGGGGCCGGCCGGCGGTGTGGGCCATGGTGGCAGCGTTTGTCCTGCTCGTGGCGGCGTTCATCGCGATTTGCGTGGTGATGGTCAGGTAACGTTGGGCAGCGCTTTCCCATCGGGAAGGCAACAGGCGCGCGCTGTGCCTGCGGCTGCGCCGGATGGCTGGTATGCTGGCAGCAGAGAATGTGCCGCAGGGTAGCGGCGCGACGATGCGAAGGAGCTGGCGCGTATGGTGCTGCCGGAAAACGTGATGGGCGTTGTAAGCGCGGGCGAAGATGCTGAGGGACGTGCGGGCAAAGCGGCGGAAACGCATTGCGGCGCGCGGCCTGTGCCTGAGCGCTTGCAATCGCCCGATCTGCACGCGCACCCTGAGCTGCCGGCGGATCCGACGGGCATGGCGTGTGCGCTGCCCAAGCAGGGCGCGCCGGTGCTTTGCGCCCTGGTCACGGGCGCAACGGGCGGCATCGGCCGCGAGCTGTGCGCGGAGCTCGCGCGCGACCACGGCACGCTGGCTATCGTTGGCCGCAGCCGAGAGAGGCTCGATGAGCTGGCGAAGCACTTGAGCGAGCGCTATGACGTCGACGTTCGCGTATTCGTTGCCGACTTCGCGCAGCCGGGAGCCATCGACGTCTTGGTTGCCCAAGTGAGGGCGGCGAACCTGCAGGTGGAAACGCTCGTGAACAACGCCGGCTTCGGCTACGATGCGCCCTTTGCGGAAAGCAGCCTGGAGCGCCAGCGTGCGCTCGTGCAAACCAACGACGTCGCCCTCATGGAGCTGTGCCACGCATTCGCCCCCGACATGGCCGCGCGCGGGCACGGCGGCATCTTGAACGTTGCCAGCGTGGCGGGGTTCGTGCCCGGCCCGTACATGTCCACGTACTACGCGTCGAAGGCGTTCGTGCAATCGTTCTCTAGCGCGCTGCACATGGAGCTGCGACCGCACGGCGTGCATGTGACCGCGCTGTGCCCCGGGCCTGTTCGCACGCCGTTTTGGGATAACGCCGACGCGGGCGAAACGGCGCTTGCCCGCCTTACCATCAGCGCGCCACGCGTGGCCCGCGCCGCTGTGCGAGCGCTGGCATGCAACCGGCTGCTGTGCTGCCCGGGCGTGCTGGCGAAAGCCATCGTGTTCGGCAGCCGCCTCGTGCCGCGCACGTGGGCCGCTGCGGCAGCGGCGTCGTTGCAGAAACCGAAAAAATAAGGGGCCGTGGCGCCCCTTCGTCGAATAGCTGCTTACATAGACTGCGACTGCGGGTCGCGCGTGTGAAAATGGCGAAATGCGCTTCGTTTTTGATGCACGAGGTTGTTACTCGGGCATTTCTCGAACCATCAACCGCAAATTGAAATGAGATTCCTCGCGCTTCACGTTATTCCCGTGAGCGGGGCTGCTCTATGGCCAGCTGTGCTCAAGGCTTGATAGAATAGGCGGACACACCAAGGGTTCGCAAATAAAAAAGCCCGGCGGCCACCGGGCTTGACTAATCATCACACGACCCCGCCCGCCCCAGTTAACGAATCCGGGCTTGGTGTGCACCTGCAATATAGCATGGAGCGGCTTTGCTTTGCCATACGCAAGCTGCTCGACCAGAAAGGCAACACGCATGGCAGAGTTCATCTACCAAATGTACAAAGCGCGCAAAGCGCACGGCGACAAGGTCATCCTCGACGACGTCACGCTGTCGTTCTACCCCGGCGCGAAAATCGGCGTGGTGGGCCCGAACGGCATGGGCAAGTCCACGCTGCTCAAGATCATGGCCGGCATCGATGAGGTCAGCAACGGCGACGCGCGCTTGACCCCCGGCTACACCGTGGGCATCCTGCAGCAGGAGCCCCCGCTTGACGAGGACAAAACGGTTCTGGAGAACATCGAGCTGGCGTTCAGCGACGTGAAAGCGAAGATCGCCCGCTTCAACGAGATCGGCACGCTTATGGGCGAACCCGACGCCGACTTCGACGCGCTCATGGACGAGATGGGCAAGCTGCAAGACGCCATCGACGCCGCGAACGGCTGGGACCTGGACAGCCAGCTGTCCCAGGCCATGGACGCGCTGCAGTGCCCTGACCCCGACATGCCGGTGAACGTGCTCTCCGGCGGCGAGCGTCGTCGCGTGGCGCTGTGCCGTCTGCTGCTCGAGGCTCCCGACCTGCTGCTTCTCGACGAGCCCACCAACCACCTGGACGCCGAGTCCGTGCTGTGGCTGGAGAAGTTCCTGCACAAGTACCCCGGCGCCGTGCTGGCCGTCACGCACGACCGCTACTTCCTGGACAACGTGGCCGAGTGGATCTGCGAGGTTGACCGCGGCAGCCTGTACCCGTACAAGGGCAACTACTCTACGTACCTGGAAACGAAGGCTGCGCGCATGGCGTCGCAGAAGCAGCGCGACGAGAAGCTGGCGAAACGCCTGGCCAGCGAGCTGGAATGGGTGCGCAGCTCCCCGAAGGCCCGCCAGGCGAAAAGCCGCGCGCGCCTGGAGCGCTACGACCAGATGGCCGCCGAGGCCGCGCAGTCGAAGAAGCTCGACTTCACCGAAATCCAGATCCCGGCCGGCCCGCGCTTGGGCGCCGAGGTGCTCAAGGTCGAGCATCTGCACAAGCAGTTCGGCGACCGCGTGCTTATGGACGACCTGTCCTTCGAGCTGCCGCGCAACGGCATCGTCGGCGTCATCGGCCCGAACGGCGTGGGCAAGTCCACGCTGTTCAAGATGATCATGGGCATCGAGCAGCCCACGTCCGGCAGCCTGACGCTGGGCGAAACCGTAAAGGTTTCCTACGTTGACCAGGGCCGCGAGGGCATCGAAGCCAACAAGAGCGTGTGGGAAGTGGTGTCGGGCGGCCTGGACTACATGATGGTCTGCGAAACCGAGGTGCCCAGCCGCGCCTATGTGGCCAGCTTCGGCTTCAAGGGTTCCGACCAGCAGAAGCCGGCCGGTGTGCTGTCCGGCGGCGAGCGCAACCGCCTGAACCTGGCGCTGACGCTCAAGCAAGGCGGCAACCTGCTGCTGCTCGACGAGCCCACGAACGACCTGGACGTCGAAACGCTGTCCAGCCTGGAAGAGGCGCTGCTGCGCTTCCCGGGCTGCGCCGTGGTGACCAGCCACGACCGCATGTTCCTCGACCGTGTGGCCACGCACATCCTGGCATGGGAGGGCACCGACGACAACCCCGGCAACTGGTTCTGGTTCGAGGGCAACTTCGAAAGCTATCAGAAGAACCGCATCGAGCGCCTGGGCGAGGAAGCCGCGAAGCCGCATCGCCTGCACCGCAAGCTGACCAGGGACTAAGCCTTGCGAAAGCCGATTGCAGCGCTGCGCGCATGGTTTGACGGGTCGTGGGATAGCGTGTGTTTGCGTTGCGGCCTGTGCTGTTACGAGCGCGAAGTGGGCGAAGACGGCAGCGTGGCCGTGGACTTAAGCGACGCGTGCGAGTTCCTTGATCCGGAAACGCACCTGTGCCGCGTGTACGAGCGCCGCTTCGAATCGTGCGACCGCTGCCATCAGCTTACGCCGAAGGTTGCCCTTTTCAGCAACCACCTGCCTCCCAGCTGCGGCTACGTGCGAAAGTTCAGGTAAGGAATGAAATGCCCGAGCAACCCGCTCGGGCATTTTTTGTGGGCTGCGGTGCATCACGCTTGTGCCGAAGATGCCGGCAAAACAAATCCCAATAACGAAAGGGCTGGTCAACGTGGTAGTTGGCCAGCCCTTTCTTGTAGCGTTTAGAGGGTGAGTTACCTGCCTGCCCGCTAGTTCTTCAGCGAGTTGATGGGGGCGGGCATGCGGCCTCCGCGGTGGGCGAAGACGGTGCCGGCGTGCGTGTTCACGGGCATGACCGGCGCGTAGCCCAAAAGGCCGCCGAAGTCCAGCTTGTCGCCAACCTTCTTGCCGATGGCGGGGATGACGCGCACGGCGGTGGTCTTGTTGTTGATCATGCCGATGGCGCATTCGTCGGCGATGATGCCGAAGATGGCTTCGACCGGCGTGTCGCCGGGGATGGCGATCATGTCGAGGCCCACGCTGCACACGCACGTCATGGCCTCAAGCTTCTCCAGGCACAGCGCGCCGGACTCGGCCGCGCGGATCATGCCGGCATCCTCGGACACGGGGATGAACGCGCCGGACAGGCCGCCGACACTCGACGATGCCATGACGCCGCCCTTCTTCACTGCGTCGTTGAGCATGGCCAGCGCCGCCGTGGTGCCCGGGCCGCCGCACTGACCCACGCCGATGGCTTCCAGGATTTCGGCCACCGAGTCGCCCTCGGCCGGGGTGGGGGCCAGCGACAGGTCCAGAATGCCCTTCGCCACGCCCATGCGACGGCTTGCCTCGCGGGCCATCAGCTCGCCGGCGCGCGTGATTTTGAACGCCGTGGCCTTGATGGCCTCGGCAACCTCGGTCATGTTGGCGTCCTTCGGCATATTTGCCAGCACCTGGCGCACCACGCCGGGGCCGGAAACGCCCACGTTGATGACAGCGTCGGCCTCGCCCGAACCGTGGAACGCGCCGGCCATGAACGGGTTGTCCTCTACGGCGTTGCAGAACACCACCAGCTTGCCTGCGCCGATGCAGTCGCGGTCAGCGGTCAGCTCGGCGGACTTCTTCACGATGCCGGCCATCTTGAAGGCGGCGTCCATGTTGATGCCGGCGCGCGTGGAGCCCACGTTGACGCTTGAGCATACGCGCTCGGTGGCGGCCAGCGCGTTGGGGATCGACTCCATCAGCTTGTTGTCGGCGGCCGAGGCGCCCTTGTGCACTAGCGCGGAGAAGCCGCCCACGAAGTCGACGCCCACTTCGGCACCGGCCTTGTCCATGGCCACGGCGATGCGCGACAGGTCGGCATCGGGCACGGCGGCGCAGATCTCGGCGATGGGCGTGACGGAGATGCGCTTGTTCACAATCGGGATGCCGAATTCGCGCTCGAGCTGCTCGGCGGTGGGAACCAGCTGCTCGGCGGCCTTTGTCATCTTGTCGTACACCTTGCGCGCCATGGTGTTGATGTCGGAATCCGTGCACGAACGCAGGTTCAAGCCCAGCGTGATGGTGCGGATGTCCAGGTGTTGCTTGCTGACCATGGCAAGCGTTTCGGCGATTTCTTCCGGCGTGATTTGCATGAGGGTGTCCTTTTTGACGGCGAAACTTTTGGAACAGGATAGCAAACGGGGCGCCCCTGCGTGTACGAGGCGGACGCGCTTCATAGAGGATTAACGTGTAAACGGCGCCTTGGTGGCGTTGCGAAATGGGACAAAGGGACTGTCCCTTTGTCCCATTTCGCTTTCGGTTGCGAGTGAAGGTGTTTCGGTCCCGCAAGCAAAAAAAGAAAGCGAACCCGAAGGTTCGCTTTCTGGTGGTGCGCTTGCTTGTGACTTAGAAGACCGGGACAACCGCGCCGTCGTAGGTCTTGTTGATGTAGTCGCGCACGGCGTCGGACTTCAGGGCCTTGGCCAGAGCCTGGATCTTCTCGGAGTTCTGGTTGCCGTCCTTCACCACCAGCACGTTGGCGTACGTGTCGGCAGCCAGGGAGTCGGTAGCCTCAACGGCCAGGGCGTCCTTGTCCACGGACATGCCGGCAGCCTGAGCGTAGTTGCCGTTGATGCAGGCGATGTCAACGTCGGCCAGGGCGTTCGGGATGTTGGCAGCCTCAAGCTCCTGGATCTTCAGGTTCTTCGGGTTCTCCACGATGTCCTTCGTGGTGGCAGTGATGCCGGCGCCGTCAGCCAGTTTGATCAGGCCTTCCTGCTGCAGCAGAAGCAGGGCGCGAGCCTCGTTGGTGGTGTCGTTCGGCACGGCAACGGTTGCGCCGTCGGCCAGCGCGTCAAGCGTGGCGGTTTTGCCAGCGTACAGGCCGAAGGGCTCGAAGTGGATGGCCTCGACGGAAACCAGGTGCGTGCCCTTCTCCTCGTTGAAGGAATCCAGGTACGGCTGATGCTGGAAGTAGTTGGCGTCAACTTCGCCTTCCTCGGTGACCGTGTTCGGCTGGACATAGTCGGTGAATTCCTTCACGTTCAGCGTGTAGCCCTGCTCCTTGAGCTGATCGGCCACGGCGTTGTTGAGGATTTCCGCGTGCGGCGTGGGGCTTGCGGCAACCGTGATGGTCTTGTCGTCGGAGCTTGCGTTTGACGAGCTGCCGGAGTTCGAGCCGGAGCAGCCGGCCAGCACACCTGCGGCCAGGACGCCGGCGGCGGCGAATGCCACCAGCTTCTTCAATGCGGACTTCTTCATGTTGGGTCTCCCTCCCATCGTGGTGCAAGCGCTTTCCGCGAGTTTGCAGACGGGCAGCGCGCGACCTTGTTTCTTGCGTGACGCCTAGTATACCGACCGGGATTTTTTGGGCAATATGTTTGCTCATACGAAAAGGTGGGCGGACATTATCTGTGAAACCGATATCCCAGTCTACTATGCAGCAGATGGGTTGTAAACGGTGGGTTTTCGCCCGCCTGCGGCGTTGGGCTATAGGCGGCGCTTTCGCCATGATTCGAACTACCTATATATATGGAGAGGTTACGGTTGCTTTTCGAAGAGTTGCGCTTTCGTTGATTCCGCTTGGTGCGCTCGGTACAATAACACTATTGAACAACCTGTACATTATTGGCCGGGTTGTTCAAAAGACGAGAGGTCGCGCGGCGGCCCGGGTTTTCCCGTGGCCGTTGCGCGCATCCGAAGGCAACTTGTGGGAAAGGGGGCGTATGGCCGAGGAAACCGCCGCAACCGAAGACAAACGCATCACGCGCTCGAAGTGCGCGCTCAAAGACGCGCTGGTCGAGCTGATCGAGGAGCGCGGCTTGGCGAACTTCAACGCAAGCGATCTGTGCTCGCGCGCGAACCTGAACCGAGGCACGCTCTACAACAACTTCGGCGACAAAGACGGCCTGCTTGCGGCGCTTGAGGAAGACGTCATGCGCGACCTCGAGGGCTTCCAGGCGCAGATGCAGCGGCTTGAGCTGCGCGACGTGCTGCGCTACCGCGTCAGCAAAAAGCCCATGCCGTTTCTGGTCAGCCTGTTCGACCATCTGCGCGAACAGGGCAGCTTCTTGCACGCCGTCATGGGCCCGAAAGGCGACCCCAGCTTCGGCCCACGCGTGCGCGACGCCGTATGCGCCGAAATCATCCAAACCATCCTGCACGAACGCTACCGCAACGACCCCGCGCCGTTCGTGCAATATTACGTGGCGTTTTACGCCAGCGCGTATCTGGGGGTCATCACCCATTGGGTGGAGACGGGCATGAAGGAGAGCTCGCAGGACATGGCGCAAATTGCCCTGCGGCTGTTCTTCATCAAACCCGGCGATCCCATCAAACTGTAAGGACGTAAGCAGATCATGAGCGAGAACAACGTGAACGAGAACCTGCACATCGGCATCGACGTGGGATCGACCACGGTGAAGCTGGCCATCCTCGACGCCGCGAACCAGATTCGCTATGCCGTGTACCGCCGCCATCACGCCGACGTGCGCGCCACCATCGTGGAGGTGCTTTCCGAGGCGGCGAAGGACTTCGGCGACAAGCGCATGACCATCGCCATCACCGGCTCAGGCGGCCTGCTTTTGGCCCAGTGGCTGGGCATCGAATTCGTGCAGGAAGTCATTGCCAGTAAAACCGCTGTTGAGACGTTCATTCCGAAAACCGATGTGGCCATCGAGCTGGGTGGCGAGGACGCGAAGATCATCTACTTCGACAACGGCATCGAGCAGCGCATGAACGGCACGTGCGCCGGCGGCACCGGCGCGTTCATCGACCAGATGGCTGCGCTTTTGAACACCGATGCGGGCGGTCTGAACGAGCTGGCGCAGCATGCCACCACCATCTATCCCATTGCCAGCCGCTGCGGCGTGTTCGCGAAAACCGACGTGCAGCCGCTGCTGAACGAGGGCGCGCGCCGCGAGGACATCGCTGCGTCCATTTTCCAGTCCGTGGTTACGCAGACCATTTCCGGCCTGGCGTGCGGGCGTCCCATCCGCGGCTACGTGGCGTTCCTGGGCGGCCCGCTGCAATACCTGCCTGAACTGCGCAAACGCTTCTATGAAACGCTGAACCTTGACGAAGAGCACCGCATCGTGCCGCAAAACGCCCACCTGTTCGTGGCCGGCGGCTGCGCCATCGCGGGCGCGGCAAGCGAAACGGTGCGCGCCGAACTTCTGTCCGACGTGCTTGACCGTCTGAAGAACCTTGGCGACATCCAGGGCAGCGAAGTTGTGCGCCTGCCCCCGCTGTTCGCCGACCAGGCTGAGCTTGACGAGTTCAATGCGCGCCACGCCTCTGAGCGTGTGCGCCGCGGCGACCTGGCAAGCTATCGCGGCACGGCGTTTCTGGGCATCGACGCTGGTTCCACCACGTTCAAAGCGGCGCTTATCGGCCAAGACGGCGAGCTTCTGTGGACGCACTACGTGTCGAACAAGGGCGACGTGCTGGGGTGCGCGAAGGCGGCCATCGCCAAGCTGTACCGCGAGCTGCCTTGCGACGAGGCGGGTCGCCCGCTGGTGACCATCGGGCATTCCACCGTCACCGGCTACGGCGAGCACCTGCTGCTTGAGGCGCTGCGCGTCGACTCCGGCGAAATCGAGACGGTGGCGCACCTGCGTGGCGCGCAGGAGATGCTGCCGGGCGTGGAGTTCATCTTGGACATCGGCGGCCAGGACATGAAATGCCTGCGCGTGAAAGACGGCGTTATCGACCACATCATGCTCAACGAGGCGTGTTCGTCAGGCTGCGGCAGCTTCATCGAAAGCTTCGCCAGTGGTCTGAACCTGGACGTTTCCGAGTTCGCCAAGACGGCAATCAGCGCGGAAAATCCTGTTGACCTGGGCAGCCGTTGCACCGTGTTCATGAACTCGCGCGTGAAGCAGGCGCAGAAGGAAGGCGCCACCGTCGGCGACATCGCCGCCGGCTTGGCCATTTCCGTCATCAAGAACGCGCTGTTCAAGGTCATCAAGATTCGCGACCCGCACGACGTGGGCAACAAGGTCATCGTGCAGGGCGGCACGTTCCTCAACGACGCCGTGCTGCGCGCGTTCGAGCAGCTTTCGGGCGTCAACGCCGTGCGCCCCGACATCGCCGGCAACATGGGCGCGTTCGGCGCGGCGCTTCTGGCCCGCGACCGTTTCAGCCGCCAGGATTCGCAAGTCAGCGGCCTGCTGTCCCTTGATGCGCTCGAGGCCCTTGCTCCCACGCACAAGACCGTGCGCTGCAAGGCGTGCTCGAACCACTGCCTGCTCACCGTCAACGACTTCGGCGTCGACGAGGCAACGGGCAAGCACCGCCGCTTCATCACGGGCAACCGCTGCGAGAAGGGCGCCGGCGCGCTTGGCCAGGCAACGCGTGGCGAGAAGGTGCCGAATCTGTTCGAGTACAAGTCGCACCGTCTGTTCGACCACTACACGCCGCTGGCAGCCGAAGACGCGCCGCGCGGCACGGTGGGCATCCCGCGCGCGCTGAACATGTACGAGAACTACCCGTTCTGGTTCACGTTCTTCACGAAGCTGGGCTGGCGCGTGGTGCTGTCCGACCCGTCCACGAAGAAAACCTACGAGGCCGGCATCGAGTCCATGCCGTCCGAAAGCGTGTGCTACCCGGCGAAGCTGTCGCACGGCCACATCATGAACCTGCTGGACAAGCACCCCGACTTCATCTGGTTCCCGTGCAGCAAGTGGGAGCGTCAGGAAGACGAAGGTGCCGGCAACCACTTCAACTGCCCGATTGTGGCCAGCTACGCCGAGGCGCTGCGCCTGAACATCGACGAGCTGCGCGATTCCGACACGCAGTTCCTGAACCCGTGGCTGCCTTACGACAAGAAGGATCACCTGAAGAAGCGCCTGTTCGTGGAGCTGATTCAGGCGCACCCCGAGCTGTGCGGCACGGGCATTGCCGCACCGACGCAGGCCGAGGTGGACGCCGCCGTTGAGGCCGCATGGGCCGAGGACGAGGCGTTCAAAGCCGACATCCGTGAGAAGGGCGCCGAGACGCTGCTGTGGATGGAGAAGACCCACACGCACGGCATCGTGCTGGCGGGCCGCCCGTACCACAACGACCCGGAGATCAACCATGCCATCCCCGAACTTCTGACCAGCTTCGGCCTGGCGGTGCTTACCGAGGACTCCATCGCGCACTTGGGCACGCTCGAGCGCCCCATCCGTCTGGTGGACCAGTGGATGTACCACACGCGTCTGTACGCCGCGGCGAAGGTGGCGTCGGAGCGCAAGGACCTCGACCTCATCCAGCTGAACAGCTTCGGTTGTGGTCTTGACGCGCTGACCACCGATCAGGTGCAGGAGATTCTGGAGAGCGCCGGCAAGGTGTACACGGTGCTGAAAATCGACGAGGTGTCCAACTTGGGCGCCGCGCGCATTCGCGTGCGCAGCCTGCTTGCGGCCCTGAAGGACCAGGCTGACGAGGAAGCCGAGGCTCGCGCGGCCGAGCAGGCTGAAAACGCCGCCGGCTGCGGCGCGTGCAGCCTTGACGTGGGCAAGCTGCTGGCCGAAGCGGAAGAGCGCGCGGCGGGCAATTCTGCCGGCGGCGCCGATGCCGAGGCCGTGCAGGCCGCGGCGGCCGCCATCAAGCCGCCCGCAAGCTTCACGGAAAAGGCCGCGCCCGAGGTGCAGGCCGAGTTCAAGCAGCGCGACAGCGGCGCGTCTACGGAGTTTCCGCGCGCCCAGTTCACGAAGGAGATGCGCGACGCGGGCTACACCATCCTGGCCCCGCAGATGGCGCCGTACCACTTCGAGCTGTTGGTGCCCATCTTCGAGCGCTTCGGCTACAACGTCGAGCTTTTGCCTTCCGTGGACCACGGGGCGGTGGACGCGGGCCTGAAGTACGTGAACAACGACATCTGCTATCCGTCCATCCTGGTCACAGGCCAAATCATGGAAGCGGTCATGTCCGGCAAGTACGACACCGACAAGCTGGCCGTGCTCATCACGCAGACGGGTGGCGGCTGTCGCGCCACGAACTACATCTCGCTTATCCGCAAGGCTCTGAAATCGGTGGGGCTGTCGCACATCCCCGTCATCGCCATCAGTTTCAAGGACCTCGGCGAGGTCAACCCCGGCTTCTCCATCACGCCGGCCATGCTGTACCAGGCCGTTTCGGCGCTGCAGTACGGCGACCTGCTGATGATGTGCCTGTACCGCACGCGCCCCTACGAGGTGGAGCCCGGCAGCGCGAACGCCCTGTTCGACCACTGGATGAACGAGTGCAAAAAGCAGCTGGCGCGCGGCGTGAAGCGTAGCGAGTTCAAGGAAACGGTGAAGCAGATCGTCGAGGACTTCGACACGCTGCCTTTGCAAGGCGAGGGCACGAAGCCCCGTGTCGGCGTGGTGGGCGAGATCTTGGTGAAGTTCCACCCCACGGCGAACAACCAGATCGTCGACGTCATCGAGCGCGAGGGCTGCGAGGCCGTGGTGCCCGGGCTTATCGAGTTCTTCCTGTTCGGCGCCGCGGGCGGCATCTTCCAGAAAGACCCGCTCGGCCGCTCGGCCAAGGGTGCGTTCGGCAGCAAGATTGCCTTGAAGGTGGTGAAGGCCCTGCGCGCGCCGGTGACGAAGGCGCTCGAGGAGTCTTCGCGCTTCAACCCGCCGGCAAGCATCTACGAGCTGGCCGAATACGCAAGCGAGATTTTGAGCCTGTGCAACTCCATGGGCGAGGGCTGGCTGCTTACCGCCGAGATGGTGGAGCTCATTCGCACGGGCGCGCCGAACGTGGTGTGCACGCAGCCGTTCGCGTGCCTGCCGAACCACGTGGTGGGCAAGGCCGTTATCAAGGAGTTGCGCCGCCGTTACCCGGAGAGCAACATCGTAGCCGTCGACTACGATCCCGGCGCGTCGGAGGTCAACCAGCTCAACCGCATCAAGCTCATGATCGCGGTGGCGAAGAGCAACCTGGCCGACAAGGAGGCCGAAGCTCGCGCGGCCCGCACGGCGGCGACCACGCCGGCGGTCGAGGAAGCCGGCGCGCTCGACGTGCAGGAAACGCGAGCATAAGGGTTCGCGAGCCGCACCGTGGGGTCGAGCGAGGCATTTTTGGTTGTATCGTGGGGCCGAGCGAAAGCTCGGCCCATTCAAAAGAGCGCAAAGCGCGACGCTGTATTCATGAAGGGAACGTTCATGTCCGGAAAGCTGATCATATGCCCGACGCCCATCGGCAATCTTGGCGATATGCCGCAGCGGGCGCTTGACGCGCTGAGCTCGGCCGATGTCGTGTGCGCGGAGGACACGCGCGTCACCGGCAAGCTGTTGGCGGCGTTCGGCATCGAAAAGCGCCTGGAGCGTCTGGACGAGGCGATGATCGGCTCGCGCGCCGAAGGCGTCGTTGCGCGCGTGCTGGCCGGCGAGATCATCGCCTACTGCAGTGACGCCGGCATGCCGGGCGTGTCCGACCCGGGGCTGCGCCTGGTGCGCGCGTGTCGCGAGGCGGGCGCCCCCGTCGAGGTGTTGCCGGGCCCCACGGCCACGGCCACGGCTTATGTGGCCAGCGGCTGCACGAACCCGCGCTTCTATTTCGGTGGCTTTTTCCCGCGCAAGGCCGGCGACCAAAAGGCGGCGCTTGATGCGGTGCGCACGCTTGACGCGGCGCTCATCTTCTATGAAAGTCCGAACCGCGTGGCCGCAACGCTTGACGTGCTGGCGAAGGCGTTTCCCCTGCGCGAAGCGGCGGTGTGCCGCGAGCTGACGAAGCTCCACGAGGAAGTGGTGCGCGCAACGTTGCCCGAGCTAGCCGCCGAGTTTGCCGGTCGCGCAGCCGGGGCGGGCATCAAAGGCGAGATCGTGCTGGTCATCGACGGGCCGAACGAGGCCGAGGGCCAGGCGGCCCAAGAAAGCGCCGAAGACGCCGCGCGCACGCGTGCCCAGCAGCTGAAAGGCGAAGGCCTTCGCAACAAAGACATTGCGAAAACGCTGACGGCCGAGTTCGGCTTGCCGCGCAACGTTGCGTACGATATCGCGTTGGAAGCGTAAGTGGCATGGCATATCGCAACGCATCGGGGCCGGTGCGTACGCATCGCGTTGACCCAAGCGAGCTGACGCGCGGCGGGGGAACGGGGCGCGCGGGCGGCAGCAAGCCTCGCTTGGCGCGCAATGCCGCATCCGGTTCGCGTGCGGGCGCCTCGCGCAGCGGGTCGGCGAGCTCCCAGCCACGTTCCTCGCGCTCGTCGGTGCCGCCCGAGGTGTTCTTCGTTGACGACATTGAAATCCACCTGCAGCACAAGCGCGTGAAGAACCTCAATCTGCGTATTGCCCGCGACGGCGACCACGTGGAAGTTTCCGCGCCCACATGGATGACGCAGGCCGATGTGGTGGATTTCGTGCGCCGCAAGCGCGACTGGATTGAAACGCAGATGGTGCGCGTGGCGGCAACACCCATGGCCCGCGCTTCGCAGGCGTCGCCCGCCGAGGTGGCGCAGTGGCGCGCGGTGGTGCAAGCGTGCGTTCCCGCGCTCATCGCCGCATGGGAACCCATCATGGGCGTGAAGGTCGGCTCGCTTGCGTATCGCAACATGACAAGCCGTTGGGGTAGCTGCCAGCCCTCCACCGGCCGCATCTGCATCAACGTGCGCCTGGCGCTTTACCCGCCCGAGTGCCTGGAATACGTGGTGGTGCACGAGCTGTGCCATCTGCTTGAACGCGGCCACGGCCCCCGGTTCCACCAGCTCATGGACCATTTCATGCCCGACTGGAAACAGCGCCGCGACAAATTGCGGTAAGGGAAAGCTCACCGGTTTCGTCAAGATAACGTACCCGTGGGCTTTTCGTCGTTCACGCCGCGACATTTCCGCAGTTTAGAAACGAGGGGCAAGGGGATGGCGGGCCCGCTCTGCGATTTTCTTGGAAAAGCGCAACAAACCCCGGAAAACAGCGGGCTTCACGCAAAAGAAAACCCGGCCGAAGCCGGGTTGTTCGTTAAATCATGTTCATCTGCGCCAGCGTGGCGCTGTACCAGTGCTCCCAGTTCGGCGGGCAGTACTTCTTGGCGGCCTCTACGGAAATGGTGTAGCCATAGCCGCGGGCAAGGCCGGCAACGTGGGTGCGGATGGCGTCATCCCAGTTGTCCCAGCTGGCCGAGCCCCAGCCCCAAGCGTTGCAGCTGTTGAAACAGTACAGGCCCTTGGAGCTTTCCGTGTTCGAGATAGCGGGCGACCAGCGCGGGTCAACGCCGTAATCCCAGGCGGCCTCGGCGAACGTTTCGCCCGTGCCCGCCATGGGCGAGCCGGCAAGGTAGGCGTTGATGCGGCCAGCCCACTGCGCTACGAATGCGTCGCGGTCGCTTGTCCAGTCGGCGCCATCGTCGCTGGGCGCCTCAACGGTGCCCGAGGAGCTTTCGCCGGTGCCAGCGGACTCTTGCGAATTGCTTGCGGAATCAGTTGCGGCATCGTCGGCTTTTCCTGCTTCTTCCGTTAGCGAAGCCTGCTCGGCTGCTGCCTGCGCTTCTGCAGCCTTTGCTGCCTCTTCAGCTTGACGTGCGGCTTCCTCTTGCGCTTTGCGTTGGGCTTCCTGACGTGCTTCCTGCGCGGCGGTAAGCGCTTGCTCGGCGTTGGCGGCCTCGGAGTCGGCGTCCTTCTTCGCTTGCGACAGGCTGCGACGCGTCTGGTCAAGCTCGTCCTTCATCTCCTGAAGGCGCTCGATCTCGGACTGGTTGCTGCTGAAGATGTGAGACACGTATTCGAACGACGTAAAGAAGTCGACGATGTTTTCAGAGCTGAGCACCATCTCCAAAAGGCCAGGAGTGGAAGCTTGCGCCTTGTACAGCTTTACGGCGGCGGCGGAACTGCGTTCCTGCTGCTCGGGAAGCGTTTCCTCGATTTCGGAGATGCGCTGCTCGTTGTCGGCAATTTGCTGGTTCAGCTGGTCGATGCGGTCCATGGCCTGGTCGTATTCGGCCGCTGTACGCTCGACCTCTTGCTGCGCGGCATCTGCCTGCACGTTGATGTCGATATCCTCGGCCCAGGCAGCTTGCCCCGAAAAGCCCGCTGCCGGCACGCCGCCGAATGCCAGCGTTGCGCTTAAGGCAAGGGCAAGGGGCGTGCAAAGGCGAGGGCGGTTGCTCGGGTTCGTTTGTGGTTTGTTAGAAAACATCCGCCATCCTTTGGTTTATAACAATCTCCGTCATTATACCGGCAGGTTGTGTGCAAAAGATGCGTGCCATTAAACCCGCACAAGTGTCCGAATGTGCCTGAAAAGAAGCCATTTCCGGCTTCAAATGATCTCGTCCCTTGCTGCCCGAGCAGTCCTGCGCCCGCGTACCGCAGCCGAAAAGCTTTCTCGAAAGAGGCGCTGCCTGCTCGCACGTGCTGGCTTCTCCAGCCGTCCGTAAGCTTGTTGGGTGGCGGGTGCTTGCCAGGAGCGCTTCTTGCACTTGCCTTGAGGCCCGGTTTCCCCGTGTTGCCCCCGTGTGCCCGCCGCGCCCTTCGTGCGGGCAGGCATTTTCGCGTGGTACAATCAGGGGCACTGCGAAAACCCAGGTTGGCGGGGCATCATTCGCCCGACTGCGGCCGCGAGCAAAAGGAAGCACCATGTCAAAGGGAACCTACTCGTTCACCACGCCTATCTATTATGTGAACGCCGAGCCCCATCTGGGCACGGCCTACACCACCGTCGCCGCCGACACCGTCGCGCGCTACCAGCGCATGAACGGCTACGACGTGGCGTTCGTCACGGGCATGGACGAGCATGGCCAGAAAGTGGCCGATACCGCCGCATCGAAGGGCATGACCCCGCAGGCTTGGTGCGACTCTATGGAGCCGGCGTTCCGCAACGTGTGGGATTTGCTCGACATCACCTACACCGACTTCGTGCGCACCACCCAGCCGCGCCACGCGCGCACCGTGCAGAAGTTCTGGCAGGACCTCTACGACAAGGGCTGGTGCTACAAGGGCAGCTACGAGGGCTGGTACTGCGTGCATGAGGAAACGTACTATGCTGAGTCTGACCTGGAGAAAAACGAAGACGGCGTGTTCGTGTGCCCCGACTGCAAGCGCCCGGTGCAAAAGGCCGGCGGCGAGGAAAACTGGTTCTTCAAGCTCTCCGAATTCCAAGAGCCGCTGCTGAAGTTCTACGAAGAGCATCCTGATTTCATCCGTCCCGAAACGCGCAAAAACGAAGTGGTCACGTTCGTGAAAAGCGGCCTGAAGGACCTGTCCATCAGCCGTTCCACGTTCGACTGGGGCGTGCCGCTGCCGTTTGACGAGGGCCACGTGGCCTACGTGTGGGCCGATGCACTGCTGGCCTACCTCACGGGCATCGGCTACGGCGACGAGGCGCGCGGCGACGAGTTCGAGCGTCGTTGGCCCATGCAGTACCACTTTGTGGGCAAGGACATCACGCGTTTCCACTGCGTCATTTGGCCGGCCATGCTTATGGCCGCCGGCTTGCCCATCCCGCACACGGTGTTCGGTCACGGCTTCCTGCTTACCAAGGGCGAGAAAATGTCGAAGTCGAAGGGCAACGGCATGAAGCCCGCCGACCTGGTGAAAATCTTCGGTGTGGACGCGTATCGCTACTACTTTATGTCCGACGTGCAGTTTGGCCACGACGGCAACATCTCCATGGAGCGCATGGTGCAGGTGTACAACGCCGATTTGGCGAACACCTGGGGAAACCTGTGCAGCCGTGTGTTCAACATGACGAAGAAGTACTTCGACGGCAAGGTGCCCGCCGTGCCGGCCGACGCCGCCGAGCGTGTGGCGAACCCCATGCTGCCCATTGTGGAGCAGCTGTATGCGAAGTATGACCCGTGCATGGCGCAGGTGGACTTCACCGGTGCCGCCGCCGCGGTGCAGGAGCTGGCTAGCCGCGTGAACCTGTACGTGGAGGAAAGCACGCCGTGGAACCTGGCGAAGAACGAGGAAACGCAGGGCGACCTGGCGGCCGTTATCTACAACGCGCTTGAGGCCATTCGCATCATCGCGCTGTACATGGCGCCGTTCATGCCCAGCACGTCCAACGAGGTGTTTAGCCGTCTGAGCTTGGGTGACATCACTGCTGTGACGGATATCGAAGCCGCTACGAAGTGGGGTCAGCTGCCCGCCGGTAATGTGGTCACCATCGGCGAGCCGCTGTTCCCGCGCCTGAACATGGACGAAATCCAGGTCGAAGAATAAGCGGGTTCCGTCTGCCTAACGGCAGCCGGACCACTCGACGTTGCGGCCGGCTGTGGCACACCGCTTTCGCACGAACCCGAAGGTTTGCGTACCGAAGTACGCTTCGTGTTGCGCAGCTAAGCTGCGCGCGCCCGCTCGGGCGCATGATTGGTATTTGAATAAGCCACCGGCTTATTCAATCCCGCGAATTCGGCGCACCACAGCCGCCCTCACTGACTTTTGCTTGACCTGGGATGATATAAAAACCGACAATCGTTGTAGGGGGCGTTCTCTGGAGTGCCCAAAACGGTCCTTGGCAATCCGGGAACGGTTAGGGCAACTCAGGAACAAATAACTTGGGGCGAAGGACAAAGTCTTTCGCCCTGCTGTATATACGAAAGGGATGCATGACCGAAGAAGAGCAACAACCGGTGTTTGCAGATGCGCTGTTTCGGCAGAAGCGCAAGCACGGGAAGTTTCGGTTTGTGGAGCCGCCGCGTTTAGGCGGCCTGGTTGCGGACACGCATGCGCACGTGCACTTGCTGGCTGACCCGGCGTTCGAGTTCGCGCGGTGTGCGGTATGGGGCGTCGATTTCGTGTGCGACATCATTGACGTGCATGAAGACGCGCCCGATGTGTTCGAGCGCTTCGACGGCTGGTACGCAGAAGCTGCTGAGCGCTTGCCGCAGGTGGTGGCACGTTCGCACGAAGTGTTGGCGGCTGGTGGCGACGACCTGACGCATTTGCCGGACAAGGCGGATGCTGCGGCGTTTGCGTTGCCCGAAGACGCGACCGAGCGCGCATTGCCGCGCTTGCGCCTAGCTGCGGGTGTGCATCCTCATAATGCGAAGTTCTACGACGACGCTATGGAATCGCGCCTGGTAGCGCGCCTAGCCGACCCGCGCATGTGCGCGGTGGGGGAGATCGGGCTGGACTATCACTACGATTTGTCGCCGCGCGAAGACCAGCGGCAGGCGTTTCGCCGTCAGATTCGGTTAGCGCATGCGACCGGTTTACCGGTGGCGCTGCACGTGCGCGAGGCTCATGACGAGGCGTTCTCCATCCTGCAGGAAGAGGGTTTCCCTGAGGCTGGCACGTTGCTGCATTGTTTCGACCTGGACTGGGAAACGCTTGAACCATGGGTTGAGCAGGGATGTTACGTGGCGCTTGGTGGAGCGCTCACGTTCGGGCGCTGCCAGGATACGCGCGATGCGATCGCTCGCACGCCGCGCAATCTGTTGCTGACTGAAACCGATTCGCCGTACATGACGCCCGAGCCCATGCGCGGCACCCCATGCGGTCCGGCACACACCGTGTTCACCGCTGCGCGCATGGCCGAAGTTTTGGGCTGCGAAACCGAGGTTGCGCGTCGCGAACTGCTTGCACAGCTTTCCGCGAACGCACGCGCACTGCTTGACCGCCCGCCCACACCTTGGCAGCAACGCGCCGCGCAAGCTGCCGCATCTGAAAGGAATTGCGAATGAAACGCCTGATCATCGTCGGGTCGCCGCGCGTCGAGGGTCGCAGCGGTGCGCTGGCTGACCTGCTGTTTGAAAGCTGTATCGAGGAATGCCCGGAAGACGAGGTGTTCCTGGCGCCGGTGTCGACGCTTGATATTGCCGGCTGCAACGCATGCGATTTTTGCAAGCGGAAGGCAAATGGCCAGCTGACGGAAGACGAGCTGGCGGACGATGAGGCGTTCGAGGCCCAGCGTGCTGAGGACGAGGCGCCGCGCCGTTGCGCGATTCGCGACGACATGGACGACATCTACCCGCTGCTTGAGGCCGCAGACGAGCTTATCGTGGTGGCGCCGGTGTTCTTTGCGGGCCCGTCGTCGCAGCTCAAAGCCCTGCTCGACCGATTCCAACCGTACTTTTGGACGCGCACCCGCGCCCGCAAACGCCCGTGCACGTTGCACGTGGTGGGAGAAGGCGGCGACCCGCATGGTTTCGATCCGCTGGTAGGTTGCGTGCGCAGCGCGGCTGCGGTGGCGGGCTTCCGCCTGGACCGCGTGCTTGACTGGGTCGGCAAAATCGACGAGACGGGTGAAATCGTTGCCGAGGCTGACGAATATCCGGTCGAAGGCCCCGTTGTGCGCGCGTTTGTCGGCGGTGCCTTTGCGGAAGCGACCGAGGACGCCGCGGAGGAAACCGGGGACGATGCAGCTGCGCAGCCGGAAACGTTCGCCGAGGACGACTTCGCGGCTCAGCTGGCGTCGCAGGCGGCGCGTCGTCAGAGTCGCGCACGCCTGAGCCTGGGTGAAAACGGCTCCGAACGCCAGGTCATCCAGCTAGACGAAGACGGCAACCGTGTGGATGCGGCGCAGCATGGTCGCAAGCGTTCTGCCCAGAAAAAGCACGCCAACGCAAAGCGTGGCACGAATGGCACACAGCAGGCCAAGCATGACAACCCCTATGCGCAGAAGAACAAGGGCGGTAAGGGCAACAGCAAGCAAAACGGCAAAAGCGGTAACAGCAATCGCGGTGGCAAGCAGGGGAAACGCCGTGGGTAGCGTATCGTCTTTGGCCAACCTCACTACCACGCGTGAGGTGCTGGCGGCGCACGGCCTTACGGCGAAATACTCGCTAGGGCAGAACTTTCTAGTGAACGACGCCATCGTGCAGAAAATCGTGTCGCTGGCCGACCTGCGCGGTGACGACCGCGTGCTTGAGATTGGCCCCGGTATCGGCACGCTGACCATGGCGTTGTTGCAAAACGCGCAGCACGTCACGTCCATCGAACGCGATGCCGACTTGCCCGCAGTGCTTGCCGAAACGCTGCAACCGTGGTGGGATTCGTTCACGCTGATCCAAAAAGATGCGCTTGACCTGCAGCTTTCCGACTTAGATAGCAAGGCAATGCCCACTAAGCTGGTAGCGAACCTGCCGTATGCCGTGGCGGCAACCGTGGTGTTGGACTACTTCCAGCGCATCGAGTCGCTCGAGTCGGCAACGGTAATGGTGCAGAAGGAAGTAGCCGACCGCATGTCGGCCGAGCCGGGCACAAAGAACTACGGCGCCTACACGGTGAAGCTGCGCCTGTACGCGCAGCCGGCAGGACGCTTCCCCGTAAGCCCGAACAACTTCTTCCCACCGCCGCGCGTCGATAGCGCCGTCATTCGCCTGAATCGGTGCGAAATGCTCGATGAGCAAGGCAAGCCCCTTAGCGGGGAAGTGGTGCAGGCGGCTTGCACCATGGCGGACGCAGCGTTCGCAAGCCGCCGGAAAACGTTGTCGAACTCGTGCAAAACCTACTTTGCCGGCCGCGGGGCAAAGGGCGGGGCGGTAGCGCCGCACCTGCCCGAATTGTTCGAGCAAGCCGGCATAGACCCAAAACGCCGCGGCGAAACTCTTTCGCTGCCCGAATTCATAACCATGGGCAAAGCGCTGCTCGCGCTGCAAAAGAGTTTGTAACGGGCAACGCAAACGTTTGGCTTGCGTTATTCCCTGTAGGGGGCGCTTTTTCGAGCGTCCCTTTTTTTGCGCTGGTGAGGCCCGAAAGCTTAGCGTGAACGAGGTAACGTGAACACGGGGACGGGGGTAGTGTCAGGGTGTAGCTTTCGTTTCCCAAAGCCTAATTCTGAACACTTCCCCCGTCCCCGTGTTCACGCACGCCCCCTGTGGGTTTCTGATTTGCACCGTTCCTATTTGCATGCATCCCTGAAAGCTAATCATTCTTCGCCTCGTGCGTCAACGCTTGTTCATGGGGGTGAATCCTCAGGCAGCGGCATCAAAACTTATGGCCGTTATATGGTAAATGCTACAGAAATGGGTGCATAAGATGGAGAAGTAAGCGTCCATTGACCCGCATGATACAATAATAAACTGTTATCTGTGTGTTATGCGGGAAAGAGCTACAAATGGATTTAGCGAAGCAAGCAAAAATCGTCGACTCCATCCATGATACGTTACACGACCTCGTCGGTCAACGCCTGAAGGTTCGCGCAAATATGGGCCGTTCTAAAATCGTTGAGAGCGAAGGCACGCTTATGCAGGTGCATCCGCAGCTGTTCATCATGGAGGTTGATCGCAAGCGCGGTCGCACTGCGCGCCAGTCGTATCAGTACGTCGATGTGCTTACGGGCATGGTTGAGCTTTCTCAGAATGGCGAGCCGCTGTTTGAGCCGTTCGTTCCCGAAGGCGACGAACCGGGCGTTGAGTCTCCGATCCTCGAGGAAAAGGTTCTCTCGTAAGTATTCGAACGTATGAAATGCAGCGGGGGCGAAAGCCCCCGTTTTGCGTTGGGTTTCGGCAAACGTGAACATTTTGCGGATGCCTGCAAGGAAACGTTTGACAAAGTGCGCGTGAACGAGGAAAATACTTTCTCGCGCAAAGCGCATAACTTGTGGGGATGTAGCTCAGTTGGGAGAGCATTACGTTCGCAACGTAGGGGTCGTGGGTTCGAATCCCATCATCTCCACCACGGAAATGTAAAGGCTGTCAGTTACCTGGCAGCCTTTTTTTACGATGGCGGCAGCGTGGGATTCGAACCGGTAAGGTGGAAAACCGTTAAGAAAACGTGCCAGTGGCACGTTTTTAGGTTTTCGCCCGACCGAGCTTGCGAGGGAGGGGTAGGCGTTCGCGTAGCGAACGCATGAATCCCATCATCTCCACCACGGAAATGTAAAGGTCGTCGGTTCGCCGGCGGCTTTTTTCTATACTTAGGAGCACTATGGCTGGCTTGAAAGCGGTTTTGTTCGACAACGATGGCACGTTGGTTGATTCGCATGATCTGATTCTTGCGAGTTTCCGTCATGCGGGGCCGGCGGTGTTGGGGCGTCAGCTGAGCGATGCTGAATACCTGCAGAAGGTCGGTCAGCCGCTTAACGTGCAGGTGAAAGACTTCACGGACGACCCGCAGTTGCAGGAGCGCTTCTGCGAGGTATATCGGGCGCACAACAAAACGGTGCATGACCAGATGATCAAAGCGTTCCCCGGAACGGTGGAAGCTTTGGCGAGGTTGGCGGCAGCCGGTTTGAAGCTGGGCGTGGTTACCTCGAAGCGTCATGAAACCGCTTGGCACGGGCTTGAGGTGGTGGGCGCTGCGTCGTACCTGGATTGCTGCGTGGGCTGGGACGACATCGAGCGCCCGAAACCCGATCCGCAACCGGTGGAGCGCGGTTGCGAGCTCATTGGCTTTGCACCTGGGGAATGCCTGTACGTAGGCGATGCCCCGTTCGACATACAAGCAGGCAACGCGGCCGGCGTAAAAACCGCTGCAGTAACCTGGGGCATGTTCGACGAACCCGTGCTGGCTGCCGAAAACCCCACGTTTGTTGAGCACGCATGGGACGAGCTGGTAGCGGGCGCATTGGCGCTGATGTAATGGTTTTCGAAAAACATGGCGTTTTGGGTGCTCGGCCCCATAGCTTTTGGATGGCGTCATATTTACGATACGGGGAGGTTTCGGATGATGTTGAAACCTCCCCGTTGTAAGAAGCGTGTGCTTGTGATCGCGTTTTACCCTTCGGCTTTCATTTGCTCGGCGCGCTTTCCGCCATTTGCGTCATTTGGCGGAACGTACTCCACTACAACGTTTTGACCAACGGAATATTCGCCAACATCCGTGCGTTCGTCAAAAAGATACGTTATTTGGCTATCGGTTAATTGGCTATCATCCGCTTGATTGATTTCGACGGTTGCTGAGTTTTCCGTAGGATCAATGTTGAGGATTACTCCGTGAACTCGCCAAATGTGCACGCTTCCTCCAGACGCCCCTTCGGGCTTCTGGCTAGAATATGCACCGGGCTCATCGCTATTTTCTTCTTGGTGCTTTATGGGGTCGCTAGCTGTTGAAAACAGTTCTCTATCGGGTAGCGCTTCTGAGGAGCCCGACGATAAAGCTGCATTGGTGGATAAGTGCATGATTACCCATATCGCAATCATGATGAATAGAAGCGATAATATGATTACAGCAAGGAAAAACGCACAATGTGATTTAGCTTCGCGCATAAAAAGTTCCATAGGTATCTGTATAGGCGGTATAGTAAAAATTCAAATACCTACCGTTTCCGTACCATCCGTCACTCACTAGCAAAGTATAAATATTGTCGCTGATAGTTCCTCTCTTAAGGGTGGCGCATCCTTCGACGGTCATGGAATGTCCAACTCGTTTCCCTAAATCGCTTCGGATGATTCCGCAAGAGAAAATAGCAACGTCGCCTCGTCCGATTGTGTTTACAAATTGAGAGTATGAGGGGGAATTACTTTCGGAATATGAAAGAGAAACCCCTTTGGCCGCGCAATACGATTGAAGCGAAGAACCGAGTTTTCCGGAGTTAGTCAGGCCGTAGGTGATGCCGTTCGAGCCGACATAGTCTACAAAGGTATCGCTAAGATCCCATAAAGTAAGGTACTCTGTACCGATATTTCCCCAGTTGAATGATCCCTCAAGATAGTACGCCGCCGCGTTTAGCATGGCGGATACCGAACAGGCGTATCGACCAGACGCTCTTTCGACCCACGATTCATCAATGGAGATAAACTGATTGATGTTCGTTTGCGTCACGATAGTGTATTCGGAAGATCCAGAGCCCAATGCCATTATGAAAATGTCATCCCAGCTGCCCGTTGACGGGGTTGAATATGCGTCAAACGTGCTAAGTTCAATTGTCGAGTCATCGCCAAATGAATTAATCGCATAGCCTGTTTGGGTGTCAAGTGCGGCGTAAACGAAAGAGGAGGTTTTAACTGCTTTAGTTTTGCTTTGGGATAGCGTAGACGGACTATTTGAAGGTATTCGGGCAAGGGCCGTATCATAAGGACTTTTGCTTCCGTTTTCGAAAGAGTATTCAGCAATAAGGCTTTCATGGGTGTTATCGAATATTACATAGCCGTGAGGATCTTCATTGTTGTTGACGTAATTAATTATGTATCCAATTGCTTGATTTGAGGTGTTGTAAAGCTTCACTGGATAAGTGGCGCTAAGAGCAACATCGGGCTCCATTGACTTGCAAAAAGATTCAGCTTCCTTCATGGCAAGTTCTTCTGTAAAAAGAATCTTGTTGGAATTGTCAGCTGAATCGCTTTCATTGGCGAAGGCGGGGGCAGATAATGCCGTGTATGCGGCGAGGCAGACAATAACGTATGCGAGTAGCCGTTTCATTTTCATTCAGTGCTCCTGTCTCTCGGTTTTTTACATGACGTGCTATAAAACCTCCTTTCTCTACAAGGCTAGAGTGTGCTGTAAAGCAATCATATGGAAGTGCCTATTTGGTAAAGCATCGGTAAATGGTTCCTGTTTTTCAGCATTTGAAGGTGTTTCATACGAAAGTGGTGCGATAGGGCTGGTCATCGGCTGTCAATGCGAAGATGCAGTGGGAAAGCGCGGTTTTTCGGTCTTTTGCTTGGTTGCACGATATACTGGCGACACAATTAAAAGACAGTTCGAAAACCTCCTGTCGGTAAACAAAACTAGGCACCTTGCCTGCCGTTTGCGGCGGGTATTTGCGTATGCATTCGCGTACAGGGCCTTTTCCGATGGTGGTTTTCGCTTATGGAAAGGCTTTTCTTATGTACGGACTGAAAACTGAGAGCAGCTTTGACGCTGCGCATTTCCTTACCGACTACCACGGCAAGTGCGAGAACTTGCACGGCCACCGTTGGCGCGTTGTGGCTTACTTGGAGCAGGCCGAGCTGCAAACCGAGGGCACGCACAAGGACATGGTCATCGACTTCGCCGACTTCAAGCACGCGCTGCGCGAACTGACCGAGGCGCTTGACCACTCGTTTGTGGTGGAAGAGGGCTCGCTTATGCCGAAGACGCTGAAGTGCCTGGAGGAAGAGGGCTTCACGCTGTCAATGGTGCCGTTCCGCACCACGGCCGAGAACCTGGCACACTACTTCTTCGACAAGCTGGCCGAGCAAGGCTTCCCGGTGTCGCAGGTTGACGTGTACGAAACGCCGAACAACTGTGCAATCTACCGTGCGTAGCGAGGCGGTGGCAGGCAAGCGCGATGCGGGCGCATTAACGTTTGGGAGCTTGCGCGAGGCGTGGGTGGCAGCGTCGCAGCGTTGCGGGCAGGCGGCATCGGTTGGCGCCATGCCTGTGGTCGAGAAGTTCGTCAGCATCAATGGCGAAGGGCAGTGCGTGGGCAAATTGGCGGCGTTCATCCGCTTTGCGGGGTGCAATTTGCGTTGCAGCTACTGCGACACCATGTGGGCGAACGAATCAGGGGTGCCAACAGAGCGCGAAACCGTGGCTGAGCTGGTGGCCTGGGTGCGCCAAACCGGCGTGGAGTGCGTGACGCTTACCGGTGGTGAACCGGCGCTGCAGCCGCTATTGCCGCAGCTAGTGGAGGCGCTGCTGGGTGAGCCGGGCCCAAACGGCCGCGGATTGCGCGTGGAAATCGAAACAAACGGTGCGGTTGAACTGGCAGAACTTGCCAGCCTGCGCATGCGCTTGGAAGGCGCGGCGCGTGGGCTGCTCACGTTCACGGTGGATTGGAAGCTGCCCTCAAGCGGCATGGAAAGCCATATGCTGCCAGGTAATTACCGGCTGCTGGATGCGCGCGACACCGTGAAGTTCGTATGCGCCGATTCCGATTTGCCGCGCGTGCTTGAAGTGGCGCAGCAGCTTGGGCTGCCGGGTCGCGTACCGGTGTATCTGAGCCCATGCTTTGGCTCCATTGAACCGGCACGTATCGTTGAATTTATGCAAGCACACCAGATGACCTGGGCAACAGCGCAGTTGCAGCTGCATAAGATTATCTGGCCGAACGTTGAGAAGGGCGTGTAGATGAGCATAGAACAGGGGCAGGCTTTTTCCTCGTTTGCTGCCGCGGCGGCTGCGTCGCGGGAAAACCGTCGCGTACATGGGACGCTGGCGGAAGATCCGGCGCCGCGCGACGAAAACGGCAACGTGAGTGGCGACGATGCGCAAAAGGCGCTCGTGCTGTGTAGCGGCGGCGTGGATTCCACCACGTTGCTAGCGCTGGCGGTGAAACGCTTTGGCGCGGAAAACGTGTACGCGTTGAGCATCTCGTATGGTCAGCGTCACGAAAAGGAAATTGAAAGCGCGAAGGCTGTGGCGGCATACTATGGCGTCGAGCAGCGTTTTCTTGATTTGTCGGCCATTTTCGCCGACAGCAACTGCAGCTTGCTTGCGCATTCCACCGATGAAGTGCCCGAGGAAAGCTACGCTGAGCAGCTTGATGAAACCGATGGCGCGCCGGTAAGCACGTACGTGCCGTTTCGCAATGGGCTGTTCCTGTCGTCGGCGGCGTCGATGGCGTTGTCGCTGGGCGCAAGTGTGCTGTTCTACGGCGCGCATCACGATGATTGGGCGGGCAACGCGTACCCCGATTGCTCCGTGGAGTTCGTAAACGCTATGAACCTTGCCATCACGCAGGGTACGGGCGGCGAGCTGCATATGGAGGCGCCGTTTGTGCAGTGGTCAAAGACTGACATCGTAAAATGCGGCCTTGAGCTGGGCGTTCCGTATGAATTGACGTGGAGCTGCTACGAGGGCGGCGCGCGTCCGTGCGGCGTGTGCGGCACGTGCATCGACCGCAATCGCGCATTCGAGGCCAATGGCATGCGCGACCCGCTGCTCGACAAATTGGACGCCGAAGGCGTTCCCGAGAACTAGCAAGAAAACGTGACACGCACCCGACCCCTGTCACGACCCCTGTCACATTCTGAAGGAGCATACATGACGAACAACAAACCTGAGCGCGAAGGCGTTGATGAGCTGTCGCTGCTGGGAAACCAAGGCGTGCAGTACCCGCAAACGTATGACCCCAGCGTGCTGGAAACCTTTGAGAACAAACACCCCGGCAACGACTATTTCGTGAAGTTCAACTGCCCGGAGTTCACGGCGTTATGCCCGATCACCGGCCAGCCCGACTTCGCCACCATCTACATCTCCTACGTGCCCGACGTACGTATGGTGGAGAGCAAGAGCCTGAAGCTGTACCTGTTCAGCTTCCGCAGCCACGGTGACTTCCACGAGGATTGCGTCAACGTGATCATGAAGGACCTGATCGCGCTGATGGATCCGAAGTACATCGAGGTGTGGGGCAAGTTCCTGCCGCGCGGCGGCATCTCCATCGACCCGTACTGCAACTACGGCAAGCCCGGCACGCGCTGGGAGCAGGTTGCCTGGGATCGCCTGGCAAACCACGACCTGCATCCCGAGGCCGTGAACAACCGCTAGCAGTGCTTGACGCCCGCAGACATCGCCGTTTGCGGGCGTTTTCGTGCGGGGGTCGCATACATTTGCGCGTTATTTGGCAGGAATCGCGCACGCATGTTGACCTGAGAAAACGTTGTATCGCACCCGGTCAACGGCGCATTTCGAAAGCACGTGAGTGTGTGTGATTTCGCAATCGGATACAATGCTTGCATGCAAAAATCAACTTACATATCTATGACCGATGGCTTGCGGGCCCGTCACGCGTTGGCACGCGGCGTTTCCTTGGCGAACAAGGTGATCACCAACGCGGTGTACGTGGCGTATCCGTGTTTGCTCGCGTGGCTGGCGCACGAGGCGGCAGCTGGCGCAACCGGCGCGGCAGGGACGCTGCTTCGCGCCGTGCTGGTCCCGGGAATCTCGTTTGCGCTGGTCACCGTGATGCGCAAGGCCATCAACGCGCCGCGTCCGTACGAGGTGTTCGAAACCGCACCCGTCATCCCGAAGGACACGTGCGGCAATTCGTTCCCCAGCCGGCACGCGTTCAGCATTTTCGTCATAGCCATGACGTTTTGCGCCTGCTGCCCGCTTGCGTGGGCGGGGCCGGTCATGCTGGCTGCCGGAGTGTTGCTGGGGGTCATTCGCGTGGTGTCGGGTGTGCATTTCCCTCGCGATGTCGTGGTGGGGGCTTTGTTGGGTATGCTTGCAGGTTTTGTAGGCCTCTGGATTCTGTAGCGGTGCCCTGATACAGTTATTGATATCAAATATCGATATCGGTTAGCCGATACCGTCCGTTTCGTTTCAGAGGGGGCAGATATGCTGAAAGTTTCGAAGCGTACGTTGCTTTTAGTCGCCGGCATCGTTTGGCTTATCGCCGGCGGGAACATCGCCTGGCTGGGCATCCAATCGTTCGCTCAGATGGATCAGGGTATGTGGTGGCTGCTCGCCATCGGCGCCACCGTGGTGTTCACGCTGTTCCACGTCAAGGTTTTCTCGAAGATGGTGGGCAAGCATGCAATCCGCATTGCCGGCTATGAGGCAGATTGCGTTGGCGTGTGGCACTTCTTCGACGTGCCGGGTTATGCCATGATGGCCATCATGATGAGCGGCGGCATCTCCCTTCGCGCGTTCGGCCTGGTCCCTGTGTGGTTTATCGCGTTCTTCTACACGGGTCTGGGTATTGCGCTGGCGCTTTCCGGGGCAAGCTTCCTTATCCGTTTCGCGCGTCGCGACAACCTTCCCGCTCCGTGCCCGTTGGTTCCCGGTATCCTTTCGCGCGGATAACCGCTTCACGTTTCAAAATCTTGCTTTAACACGAAGGCCCGCTCAGTTGAGCGGGCCTTCGCATGCTGCCAGGGAAACCGTGGCGAGAGGAATCCTGGCAAAGGATCGTTCCGATCAGGGGAAGCATCTCGAGGAGCTTCCCCGTCACGGCTATAGCGCGTCATCGGGGAAATTGAAGCGCTATAGCCTTCGGGAGGGGTTGCCACCTGGCGATGCTTTTCGCTTCCGGCCGGGGAAATCGGAGCCGGCAGCGCACGTCGCCATGAGCGGTTCGCCGCTGGCGGGCTACTTGATGGCTTCGAAGCCCGCTGCCAGGTCGGCGATGATGTCGTCGATGTTCTCGGTGCCGATGGACAGGCGCACAGTCGTGGGCTTGATGCCTGCGGCCAGCAGCTCTTCTTCGGTGAGCTGGGAGTGCGTGGTGGAAGCCGGGTGAATGACCAGGGACTTCACGTCAGCAACATTGGCCAGCAGGCTGAACAGGCTCAAAGACTCGGTGAACTTGCGCGCGTCGTCGGCCGTGCCCTTCACATCGAAGGTGAAGATGGAACCGGCTCCGTTGGGATAGTACTGATCGTACAGCTCCTTTGCGCGGCCCGTTGCCAGCGACGGGTGGTTCACGGAAGCAACCTGCGGATGGTTGTTCAGGAACTCCACAACCTTCAGCGCGTTTTCCACGTGGCGGTCTACGCGCAAAGACAGCGTTTCCAGGCCAAGCAGCAGCAACCAGGCGTTGAACGGGGAAAGCGTGGCGCCTTGGTCGCGCAGCAGCGTGGCGCGGGCCTTCGTGATGTAAGCAGCCGGGCCTGCAGCCTCGGTGAACACGACGCCGTGGTAGCTGGGGTTGGGCTTTGCAACGCCGGGGAACTTGTCGGCGTTAGCAGCCCAGTCGAACTTACCGGCATCGGTAATCACGCCGCCCATGGCCGTGCCGTGGCCGCCGATGAACTTCGTGGCGGAGTGCACAACCACGTCAGCACCGTGCTCGATGGGGCGCAGCAGGTAAGGCGTGGAGAACGTGGCGTCAACGATCAGCGGGATGTTGTGGCGGTGCGCGATGTCGGCCCATGCCTCAAGGTCAAGCACGTCGGAGTTGGGGTTGCCCAGCGTTTCGGCGTACAGCAGCTTCGTGTTGTCCTGGATGGCGGCCTCGACGGCGTCTAAGTCGGCGGGGTTCACGAACGTGGTGGACAGGCCCTGGTCGGCCAGCGTGTGCTCGAACAGGTTCAGCGTGCCGCCGTACAGGTTCGTGGAGGACACGATGTGGTCGCCAGCCGTGGCGATGTTCTGCACGGCAATGGTGATGGCGGCGGAGCCGGTTGCCACGCCCAGGGATCCGACGCCACCCTCAAGTGCAGCCACGCGCTCTTCGAAGATGCTGACGGTGGGGTTGGTCAGGCGGCTGTAAATGTTGCCGGGCTCGGTCAGGCCGAAGCGGCCGGCGGCGGTGGCGGCGTCCTTGAACACGTAGGACGACGTCAGGTAGATCGGCACGGCGCGGGAATCAGTGGCTGGATCGGGCTGCTCCTGGCCGGCGTGGACCTGCAGGGTTTCAAAGGCGTACTTCGCTTTCTCAGACATTTCGTTATCTCCTTAACCGATGACTATTGCTTTCTTGTTTTTGTATAACGTGATGACGGTTGTTAGTTATACCGAAGCAAAGGAAGTGGGTCAATAGGAATATAGGAGATTCCGTGCGCCGGGTATTTCGAATTATCGATACCCGGCGCGCGTGATGAACGATAAGCCTAGCAAAATTGTAGGTCTTACGGGCGAAAAGAGTTTTTGACCAGGGAAAACGGTAAATGTCACAATGCGCTCTTTGCGATAGCGTTGTGCTGCGTCCGCACGAAGGAGTTGCTGTGAGGCAATGCGAATGATGCCAAGCACGGTTACGCTCTTCGGCAGCTAATTTCGGAAAACGCTGCCAAACGTGCGGCGGTGTTGCCGTACTTACGAGAATTTCACCACGCACAGCACTACAAAGCCCACAACAACGATTGCTGCAATCGGGTGCATGATGCGGATGGGCACCTTCGCCAACGCCTTTTGGCACAGCGGGTAGATGGCCCACGTGTACAGCATGGCCACGGCGCCCAAGCCGATGTCGTTCACGATCCACGCCTGGCCCAAAATGTTGCCGGGCAGTTGCGAGTTGTCCCACAGCGGGTAGTTGCCCGCGGCATCGGGCTGGTTGAGCAGAAAGCCCATGGCAAGCTCCATAGCCATGCACACCAGCACGGTGGTGACGAAGAATTCCAGTGCGGCGCCCACATGGTTTTGCGGCGTTTTACCAGCTGGATGCGCAGCGGCACCAGGGCGATGGCGCATACCAGCACGCCGATGCCGTATACCATGAACGGATACAGGGGGTCGTCTCACACCGGCGAATCGGCGTCCACGATGCCGAAGATGTTCATGAAGCTGCGGTAAAGGATTTCCATCCAATGGCCCGCCACGCTGAAGAAGCAGAAGTAAATGGCCTGATTGCGCCAAAGTGTTACAATCGGTTAAGTTTCAGAAGTTATAAGGAGGAAACTATGGTCGCAACCGTGATTATCTGCATAGCAATCGTTGTCGCTGGTTTTTTTGCTGGGCGGCAGGCTATCCGCACGTTTTCCGGCGATGGGTCGTGCTGCGGCAAGAAAAGCGCGAAGAAGGCCCGCCGCGTGCGCGTGACTGATACCGACGAGGCGAACTATCCGTACACCACCGATGTGCCTGTTGGCGGCATGACTTGCGAAAAGTGCGTGGTTGCTGTGGAAAATGCGCTGAACAGTATCGATGGCGTGTGGGCGCGCGTCAACCTTGCGGAAAAGAACGCCCACGTGCTGTCCAAACAGCCGCTTGACATGGAGCGCGTGAAAGACGTTTTGCGCGATGCCGGCTACTACGTGATACAGCGATAAGAGACGCGGCGGGAAATCGAAATAGCGGCTAGACCAGCGCTTTGCAAGTGGTCTAGCCGCTGCTGCGTTATGCTAATTGAGCCCCGATGCGCATGCAGTCGGTTGCGGCATCGTCGTCGGGGTAGTCCTTGGCGATGACGCTATCCACCACGTTCAAGCCGGCTTCCTCGGCGCGCTGCTCCCACAGCTCCATCCATTCGCCGTCGTTCCAGTCGTAAGAACCGAACAACGCCACCTTCTGGCCGGAAAGCGCCGGCTCAACTTCGTCGTACATAGGCAGGAATTCGCCGTCCTCAAGCTCTTCGTCGCCCATGGCGGGGCAGCCGAACGCGAAGGCGTCGTAGTCGGCAATGCGGTCAGCGCTGAAGTCGCCGCACTGGATGATGTCTGCGGTTGCTCCTGCGGCGCGTGCGCCCTGTGCCACCAGATCGGCCATGGCCTCGGTGTTGCCCGTGCCGCTCCAGAAAACCACTGCTACTTTGCTCATGGGAAAATCCTTTCGTTTGCGTGTGAAATGTCGGTCTGTGCCGAACGACCGGGGCGCTGCTCAAGCGCGCCGGGCGCAAGGCGCAGGGCCTTTGGCCTTCAGCCTGCTGCGGCGAATGCCTCGGCTGCGGGGAAGTTGTCGTCGAGCGTGGCAAGGCAGTCAATGGGCACGCCCTCGTCGTACAGGTCTTCGTAGGCCGAGGTGCACGTTTTGTAGCAGCAGAAGCACGCTTGCGCGTCGCGTTGCCGGCTGTACACCTTCCAGCAGCCGGTGCACAGGCAGTTTTCGCCCTTGTTCTCGATAAAACCGATGACGTCGTCGAAGGGGTAGCCCAAGAAGAAACCGATTTCGTGGGGGAATGCGCAACTTTCCGAAAGCGTGGCGGCAAGGTCGGTGCCGCAGATGCGGCGGTGCAGTTTCAGGATGCAGGCAGAAAGGTCGGCAGGGTTGTAGCCTTCGCTTTGCAGGTACTGGGCAATGTTGGGCTGCGAAAGGCTTGCTTTCAGCATAGTTGGACGGTAGACGTACAACAGCAGCCCAGTTTTGCGGCGCGCCAGCACTTCGATGCGAACGCCGCAAGGCTCAAGCTTTGCGCGGCATGCGGCAAGTTCGCGGGCGAACCGGCACGGCTCGGGTGCGAGCGCGCTGGATCCCGAGTTCAAGCGGCTATTTTGCGTGCGCATTCCGGGATTGTCGTCGTGTTCGATTCCTTCACGGCACACAAAAAGATTCGCCGGCTTCAGCCCTGCAAGCGTGGGGGAGCAGTGGTGGACGAGTTTTCGCTCAAGCAAATTGCTAGCTGCGGTTGTTCTCATGCTGCCTCCTAAAGTACGAAATGGCTAACATAGTAACAATAAGTAATCCGTAGTCAACTTACATTTTGAAAAACATTGCAAATCGACCGCGAAGCAACGTGAGCGGGTGTGATCGGTCGTCCGGTCTGTGGGGAATTGCTTGTTGCGCTGCGCTTGTGAGCGCAAACTCCCATTAGTTTGCGTTTTGCGGCGTTGCTAGTTTCGGATAATCTTTGCCTGCTGACGCCTTTGCCCGTTGCGTTGCCGTAGGTCCAGCGGCGCTGCTCACCCGGCGTGCGCGGGGCTTTTCGGAACCTTGGCGGGCAACAAACAAGCCCCCGACCTGCAGCGTTTTAGAAACGCGAGGTCAGGGGCCTTTGCGGCGTTATGCTGCGCGCGGGTAGACCCGCGGGTGCTTACAGGTGCGCCTGGATAAGCTTCGGGCGGAAGCCTTCGTCCTCAAGTGCCTCGACGATCTGCTTCTTGTGATCGGGACCGAACGCCTCGATGGTGACGCGCAGCTCCACGGCGGCCTGGCGGTTCGTGCTGACGAATTGGTTGTGGTCGAGGCGGATGACGTTGCCTTTGTTGTCAGCGACGACCGACGCCACGCGCACCAGTTCGCCGGGGCGGTCGGGCAGAAGCACGCTGACGGTGAAGATGCGGTCGCGCTGGATGAGGCCGTGCTGCACCACCGACGACATGGTGATGACGTCCATGTTGCCGCCGGACAGGATGGACACAACCTTTTTGCCTTCGAAATCAAGGTGACGCAGGGCGGCCACGGTCAGCAGGCCGGAGTTCTCCACGATCATCTTGTGGTTCTCCACCATGTCCAGGAAGGCCACGATGATCTCTTCGTCGTCAACGGTGATGATGCCGTCGAGGTTTTGCTGGATGTAGGGGAAGATCTTGTCGCCCGGCTCAAGCACGGCGGTGCCGTCGGCGATGGTGTTCGCGCTGGGCAGCTTCACCACGTGGCCGGCTTCAAGCGAGGCTTTCATGCAAGCGGCGCCGGCGGGCTCCACGCCGATGACCTTGATGTGCGGGTTCAGCAGCTTGGCCAGTGTGGACACGCCCGTGGCCAGTCCGCCGCCGCCGATGGGCACCAGGATGTAGTCGACCAGCGGCAGCTCCTGCACGATTTCCATGGCGATGGTGCCCTGGCCCGTGGCAACGCCCAGGTCGTTGAACGGGTGGATGAACGTGTAGCCGTTTTCTTCGGCCAGCTTCAGCGCGTGCTCGTAGGCCTCGTCGTAGACGTTGCCGGCCAACACCACGTCGGCGCCGAGCGCTTTCGTGCGCTCAACCTTGATGAGCGGCGTGGTGGTGGGCATGACGATAGTGGCCTTCACGCCGTAATGGCGTGCGGCGTAGGCGACGCCCTGCGCGTGGTTGCCGGCCGATGCGGTGATGAGGCCGCGATCGCGCTCCTCGTCGGTTAGCGTGCTGATTTTGTAGTAGGCGCCGCGCACCTTGTATGCGCCGGTGCGCTGCATGTTCTCGGGCTTGAAAAATACGCGATTGTGGGAAATCTCGCTGAAGTAGGAGCTTTCAATAAGCTTCGTCTCCTGTGTAACTTCCTTGACTTTGGCGGCTGCTTCTTCGAATGCATCCAGCGTCAGCATAGTTCACCCCTTTGGCTTTGTTCGCGACGGTTTTGTGTTGGGAACCATCATAGCCGTGCACGCGGTAAAATAGGGGATGTTCCATATCAGCGCGACAAAATAGCTGCCGCGGCGCAGTAATTTTTTGCCCGTGGCGCCCGCGCTGGGCAAGACGCGCTTTGCGCAGAGGGGCCATTGCGCCCGGAAGGAAGGTCATCATGAAGGTTATCGCCACCCCGAACGCTCCGGCGGCAATCGGTCCGTACGTGCAGGGCCGCGTGTCCGGCAACTTGCTGTTCGCCAGCGGTCAGATCGCGCTCGACCCGGCAACCGGCGAGCTGGTGGGCACCACCATCGAGGAGCAGACGGCGCAGGTCATGAAGAATGTGGCGGCAATTCTGGCCGAGGCGGGCACCGATTTCGACCACGTGCTGAAGGCCACGTGCTTCCTTGACGATATCAACGACTTCGCGGCGTTCAACGCCGAGTACGCCAAGTCGTTCGGCGATGCGCGCCCCGCACGTTCGGCTGTGGGCGTGGCGAAGCTGCCGAAGGGCGCCCTGGTGGAGGTCGAGGTTATCGCCGAGGTGTAGCGCGAAGGGCTTGCGGGTTTTGCTTGCGAGCGGTGAGAGGCATGCAAGCCGCGAGGGCCTGCATGGTTTGTTTGCGGACGGGGCGTCGCTTGTGCGGCGCCCCGCTTTTTGCGCGCTTACTACTTTGGTCGCGTCGCTTGCGTCGAAGCTTGCGAGCTGAGCATGGTTTCGCACGCCGCAAACGGCGGCTTGCGCGGGGTAAGCGGCGCTTGCGCTAGAGATTGTGCGCAGGTGCGCGGGCGTGGGTTTTCGCTTGTGTACCATAGGCGGGTACGACAAGCCCGACCATGCGGCCGGCTCGCGTTTGCGCAGGCCGCACGCCATGTTCGGGATGCAATCCTTAACGGCAAAGGAGCGATGCGCATGTGCGGAATCGTTGGTTTCACGGGCACGCGAGCGGCCCAAGGCGTCTTGATCGAGGGCCTGTCGCGGCTTGAATATCGCGGCTACGACAGCGCCGGCGTGGCCATCTATCAGGACGGCAAGCTTGAGGTCGTCCACCGCAAGGGCAAGGTTTCCAGCTTGGCGCACACGTTGGGGCATTTCAACTTTGCGGGCACGTGCGGCATTGGCCACACTCGCTGGGCCACGCACGGCCGTCCGAGCGAGGCGAATGCCCATCCGCACACCAGCTGCGACGGCCGCATCGCGGTGGTGCACAACGGCATCATCGAGAACTTCGCCGATTTACGCGAGGAATTGCAGGCAGCTGGCCATACGTTCACGAGCGACACCGACACCGAGGTGGTTCCGCACCTGGTTGAGCAGGCGCTTTCCGAAGGCGCGCCCGACCTGATGGCGGCCGTGGCCCGAGCGTGCGAGCGCCTGGTGGGCGCCTACGCGCTGGCCGTGACGTCGGCTGACGAGCCGGGCACCATCGTGGCCACGCGCAAGGACTCGCCGCTGGTTGTGGGCCAGGGCGAAGACGGTGCCTACGTTGCCAGCGACATCATCGCCATGATCGACGCCACGCGCGACGTGGTGGTTATGAACGACGGCGAAATGGCGCGCCTGACGCCTGAAGGCGTGACGTACTACACCGCATCTGGCCAGGTCATCGAGCAGCCGAAGGTCACGCACGTGGATTGGGACCTCGACGTGGCCGAAAAGGGCGGCTACCCCGACTTCATGCTGAAGGAGATTCACGAGCAGCCGCGCGTCATCCGCGACACGCTGGCTGGGCGCCTGGTGGGCGGCGCGCTGTCCATCGACGAGCTGGACCTGTCCGTTGAGGAGCTCAACCTCATCGATCGCGTGTACATTATCGCGTGCGGCACCAGCTACCACGCCGGCCTCATCGCGAAGAACCTCATTGAAGGCTGGGCGCGCATCCCTTGTGAATGCGAAGTGGCCAGCGAATTCCGCTATCGCAACCCCATCATCACGCCAACCACGCTGGTGGTGGCGGTGTCGCAGTCCGGCGAGACGGCCGACACGCTGGCTGCCATTCGCGACGCGCGCGTGAAGGGCGCCCGCGTGTTCGGCATCACCAACGTGGTGGGAAGCCCCGTGGCGCGCGAGTCCGACGGCGTCATCTACACGAAGGCCAACAAGGAGATTGCCGTTGCCTCCACGAAGTCCTTCCTGGGCCAGGTGGTGTCGCTGACATTGCTTGCCATGCTGTTGGCGCAGGTCAAGGGCAAGTTGAAGATGAATCAGATCCGTCTGCTGTTCCGCGAGCTGGCCGATACCGCCGATCAGGTCGAGCGCATCTTGGCCGAGTGCAAGCCGGCCATCGAGGAGGCGGCGCTGGCGTGCAAAGACGCCCGCAGCGCGCTGTTCGTGGGCCGCGGCATGGGCGCGGCGGTCAGCCGCGAGGGCGCGCTCAAGCTCAAGGAAATCAGCTACCTGCACGCCGAATCCTATCCGGCCGGCGAGATGAAGCACGGCCCCATCGCGCTGATCGACGAAGGGTTCCCTGTCATTGCCGTTGCCACGAAAAGCCCGGTGTACGACAAGCTGGTGTCGAACCTGCAGGAAAGCAAGGCGCGCGGTGCCATGGTGGTGGCCATTGCCACGGAAGGCGACGAGGAGATTCGCAAGCACGCCGACCACGTCATCTACATCCCGAAGGTGCGCGATGCGTTTTCTGCCATCACGGCCAGCGTGCCGCTGCAGCTGCTGGCGCGCGCCATCGCCGTGGCCCGTGGCTGCGACGTCGACCAGCCGCGCAACCTGGCAAAAAGCGTAACGGTGGAGTAACGCGCAGTTTGACCTGCGAAAATTTGCCGCAAGACAAGGCGCCCCAGGTTTACAGCTTGGGGCGCCTTGCGTTTGCGATCGCGGAAGTGCGTTGACCGTTGGAGCCAAGATGGGCAGGCGTTGGCCCCCCCTTCCGCTGCTCGCGCAGCACCTTTCGCATCGTGCTTTCGTGATTGCCGGGCTGAGGCGGTCAAACGCCGCTAAAGCGGACGGGCAGTATCCGTCCCACCCCCCCCTTGCCGTCTCCGGCAACCGGGTTCTGCCGTTCGCATACCGATTTTGGCCTGGCGGAGCTTTCTGGAATGCTGCGTGGTTTTGGTGCGCTGCCGCTTGGGCTGGTCGGCTTTCGGCCTTCGCCTTTGCGTACAATAGCGGTCAAGAAGATAGATGGTGCGCTCACCGTGTTGAACTATGGCGCTGGTGCGCGGCTTCGAAGCGATGTGGGAAAGGCTGTCTGTGGCAGACAAGAGGCAAACTATGGCGAATAGTGAAAACGTTGCTGCACCTTCGCAGGTGGAAGGCTTGTTCGGCGCTGTTGATGGCGCGGTTGGCCTGGGCGTGGACATTGTGGAGATCGAGCGTATGCGCAAGATTCTGAAACGTTCCCCCGCGTTCGCCCGCAAGGTGTTCAGTTGCGAGGAATGCTGCTACTGCGATGCCACCTCGCAGCCCGAGGTGCACTACGCCACGCGCTTTGCCGCGAAGGAAGCCGTGCTCAAGGCGTTGGGCACGGGCTTTTCCGAGGGCATCGGCGTGCGCGACGTCGAGGTTCGCCGCACGTCGAAGGGTCGCCCGTACGCAGTGCTTTCGGGCCGCGCGAAGCAGGTGGCGCAGTCGCTTGGCGTGCGCGAGCTGCCGCTTTCGCTTTCGTTCACGCATACCGATGCCGTGGCCTGTGCCATGGCCATCACAGAGGGCTCGGTGCGCGCGCAACAGCAGCGCCGCGACCCGATGGAAGAGCTTGCGCGCCAGTTCAAGGAAGCGCGCACGCTGCTCGACGACCTTGACGCAGCCGAGCCGGCAACCGTAAAACCCCAGGTCCCCGATGCCCACGCCGCCATGAACATGGTGCGCGACGCACAAAACGCCAAGGAAGCGTAAAGCCCCGCAAGCGCAGTACGGCTTCGCTGCGTTTAGGAACTCGCAATAGTGGCCACTGTTGGCCAATTCTTCGACTTCCTGAATGTTTGGCGGAACGGATGCCCTTCGCTTTGGCGAGTTTGTTGCGGCTTAGCGAAACTGCAACGTTGTGACCAGGGGTTTACTGGCGGCGAATTTACTGCATGACAACACGGATGCGTGCAGATTCGCAGTCGTTCAGCTTTGTCGTTATATGTCCCCAATTCGTTCAGCTTCTCAAAATAATGGCAAACAATGGCCAATTATTCGGGAAGCTGAACGTGAGTGGGCCCCGGCAAGTTGCAACTTGGGTTCAAGCGCGCTTCGTTTTGTTCGCATCACTTTTGGCCGCTGGGGCTTAATGCGAAAGAAGATGATCTCGAAGCGGCTGTGCGTGCCTGCGGTTTTCCCAGGTAGGTTGCGCTGCCAGCGCTTTCCTCAGGTGAATCTGGCGTTGTTCGAAGCGCACGTCCCGTATGCGAATTCGCTTATGAAGGTGCTTTGCGATGATGCGTGCGACGCGGTTGAAATCATCTCGGTTTTGGTACTCGGCGCGCGTGACCGTTATCACGCTGATGTCGAGGTACGACAACGCGTTGCGGCGTGCCGAATCTGCGGCGATGCGCTGTGCGCCGGTGTGTACGGCATCGCTGTCGTATTCGACGGCGACGTTGCAGTCTGGCCAAAACAGGTCGCAGACAAAATAATGCCGGCCAGTCGCTCGCCGTGCGTAGGTGCCCAGCGGCAAACTGTGGTTCAACTGGGCCTTTGGCAGACCAAGCCCTCCTTCCGCCAAGGGAAGCGTAAGCGACATGGCAATCCTCGTCTCGGCCGGTGACGCCGCGTTCTCGGCGATGTAACGCAACGCGCGCCGCGCTTTCGCTGAGCCGCGCAATGACGCGTTGCCGCATGCGAATTGCACGATTCGTTGCGGCGTTGTGAGCGGTTTGCGCTGGAAAAACCCGCCGCTTGCCGTGCGGTCCACGGAATACGCACCGCAAAGCTCGAAGCCCAGGCGCACCTGTTCAGGGAATGGCAGGTGGGTGGCAACTTGAACGAAGGCGAGCTCAACGGGGCACACCAAGACGCCTTCGCATGCGACGGCAAGAGGAAGGCCTTTGGCAAAAAGGCTGCAAGAATGATGGTGAAAGGGGCCATTGCTTGGCCAAGGTGTTTTCGTGAGCGTGTGCACGGGCGTGCCAAGCTGGTTTGCGAAACGTTGCAAAAAACGATTGCGCTCGTGTGAGGAAGGGCCCTTCTCGGGAATGTCTGCGCGCACGATTATTGGCTGCACCTTGCGCGGGGATAGCCAAAACTCTAGTGCTGATATGTGGGATAGAATGATTGTCATGCGGGTAGCATAGCATTGCAAAATGCCAGGTCACACGACAATTTTTCGCAATCAGATTTCGGCAAGGTTTACTGATGATGCGCGAATGCGCGCGTGTAAGCTTTTGCGTGTTGCCGGCGTGCATTTGTGCAAGGTTGCTCAATAAGCGCGCAAAATCAGGGGACGGGCACCCCGAAAATGCTCATTCGGGGTGAACTGCGCTCCAGGTTTTCCGGCAGGCTTGTTGGAAGAAACCGCAAGGGGCAGGGAATAAAAGCTTGGGAATTGAGTCAAGTTTGGAAAGGCAAGCGGGCGCGGATGGCCTGCGCTTGATTGTGGGACCATGGGCTCGGCCTTATCGGCTAGCATTTGACTTCGTTGTGTTCGTGCTTGATTTTTCCGGACCCTATGTTGGACTTGTCGGGCTGGCTTGTCGGGGCGTTTTCATCCCGGTTGGTTACTTTGGGCCATTGCGGTTATTCAGGAAAGCGGGTATTTGGCCACTGTTGGCCAGCAATTCGAGAATCTGAACACCGGCAGTAGTAAAGTCGGTTGTGCGAGATGGTTATGAGAAAGCTTGTGGTTGTGTGACCAGGTATTTTGTATCGAGTTAGCAATTTTGGAAGCCTGCGGTTCTGCTCGCTCGGGGGGGGGCGACATTCAGATTCGCTGATCTTTGTCCAAAAAACGTTCAGCTTCTCAAAATATTGGCGAAGAGTGGCCGTTTTCGCGAGAAGCTGAACGCTAGGGGATGGGAATAGGCTAGCTGCTGTCTCGGGTTGCCAGAGAGGGGGATCGTGGCCGCTCTGGTTTGCTGGGGGGTAAGGAAAGGCCTGCTGTCGTCCTGCGTTGCTGGGGGGGTAGGGCGAGGGAAGGCTTGCTCTCTTCCTGGGTTGATGGGGGTAGGGAAAGTTGCTGGGATGGGGATGAGTCTCCCTGGGCTGCTGGAGCAGGGAAAGACCCACTGTTATTCTGGGCTGTCAGGATGGGAAGAGGCCTTCTTTCGCTTTAGGTTCTGGTGCGGGGCGAATGCGCCGTGAACTTAGGTTGCTGGGGCGGGGCGAATGCGCCGTGAACTTAGGTTGCCGGGGCGGACGGAGCCTGCCGGCCGGATTGCGAGGGTGGGCGAACCTGGCGATTGGGTTGCTGGGTGCGCAGCGGCGGTTGCCGCGGGCTTCTTGAGGGCAAACAAGGCCTGTGCGACTATTATTTACTGAGGGTTTACATGCTTGGGGTACACTTGCGGAAAATGTGGGCGGCCGGTTAGGAGCGAGTGGAAGATGCGGCGGACGAAAAAGTACACGTTGGAGCAGGTGGTGGCGTTGCTTCCTTGGCCCGACGATGCGGCGAACAAATACTCGCGCGGCAAGGTGACGCTTGTTGCAGGTTGCGCGGACTATCCGGGCGCCGCGTGCTTGGCGGCTACGGCCTCGCAGCGCATGGGTGCGGGGTATACCGAGGTTGTTTGCGCGCCGCAGTCCGTGTCGGCGGTTCGCGTGGCAAGCCCGTCGCTGGTGGTGCGCGCGTGGGACGAGCTGGCAGCCTACGCGCAGCTTGATCCCGACGAGCGCGGCGCCGCTATGGCGCCGCTTGTTGCGCCCGCGGCGCCCGGCTTGGCCGCGCCGCATCATCCTGCCAGGTCAGCGCGCCCCTTGTACGCGGTCTCTCGCCCGAAAGCGCTGGGGCCTGCGCGCCCGAAGCACCCGCTGGCGTTTCTTGTGGGCAGCGGCTTTAACGCCGACGACGCGCTTTCGGCGCAGCTGACATGCGCCGTCCTTGACGGCGCGGCGGCTCCGGTGCTCGTTGACGGCGGCGCGCTTGACGCGCTGACCTCTCCCGAGGGCCGCCTGTTGCTGCGCCGTCGCTTCGTGGACGGCCTGCCCACCGTCATCACGCCGCATGCGGGCGAGGCCGCTCGGCTTGCCGCGCCGCTTGAGCTTCCCACCGACGACCCGGCGCAGCTGGCGTTGCTGTTGTCGCAAGCCTACGGCGTCACCGCCATGGTGAAAGGCCCCACTACCTATATATCGGATGGCGAAACCGTCGTGCGCATGTCGGACGGAACTCCCGCGCTCGCGAAGGCGGGCACGGGCGACGTGCTGGCCGGCATGACCGCGGCGCTGCTTGCCCAAAAGCTTGCTCCCGTTGACGCCTGTGTGCTTGCCGCCACGTTGCATGCGCGCGCCGCGCAGGCAGCGGCCAAGCGCCTGACCAGCATCTGCGTGGTTGCCGAAGACGTGGTGGCGGCCATTCCCGAAGCAATCGCCTCGCTGTCGCAGCATTCGCGCGTCGCTTGCCGATCTGTCTCCTCCTAGACCAGGCTTTTGGCAGCAAAGGGAACGCGGGGTTTCTTGGCATGAGCCCTAATGCGAGGCTTGCCCTCGCGTCAAGCGTAAGCTTACGCGGCTTCTCGCTTCGTGTCGCAAATGCCTGTTTTCGTACACTGTTGGCGTTTGCCTTCGCTTACGCTGAAGGCATTCGGTATAGTAAGGGCGAAAGAAACGCGATGGACGTTTTCGGCGAGCAGATGCGGGGGAAGGCAATGGGTTCGGTTCAACCGAAAGACTATGCAACGCCTGGGCCTGCCTCTTCCGATGAGGCAGAAGGTGCAAGCTCCTGTGCGCCCGAAAATGCCCCGGCGGCGTACTCTCGGCGAACCTGGAAGCACTCGTTGGGCATCGGCGTTGCTTGCTTTATCGTGTATCTGGTAGTCCTCGAAGCCTTTCTTGCCGTCCCTCAGTTCAACGACATCGTGCAGGTGCGCCCGGCATCGGCGTTTGGCCCGGCGCTCGGCCTGTTCTTCGGCCTGCCGGGCATTCTTGGCTGCGCGGCGGCGAACCTGGTGTCCGACATTCTGCACGAAGGCGCCACGCCCTTCATGCTTGCGGGTTACTTCGTTATACAGATTATGTACAACGGCTTGCCGCGTTGGGTGTGGTACATCGTCAATCGCAAGAGCGCGCGCCCGTATCCGCGGTTCGATTCGGCGTCGAAGACGGCACTGTACATGGCGCTTGCCCTGGTGGACAGCGCATGCGTCAACGTGGCGGTGTATCTGTTCGTGGGCGCCTCGCCCGAGTCGGGCCCTGCGTTCGCCATGCGCGGGCTTAACAACGTGTGGATGCTGCTGTACGTTGGCCTGCCGCTGCTGTACGTGCTTGAGCGCAGTCCACTGACGCCAACCGCACCGCATTGGATTCATGTCCCGTATCGCAACACCACGAAAGCGAACCTCACGCAGCGTTTCGTTATCACGTTTGTGGTGGCTTCGGCGCTGTTGCTGCTTGGCATCTCGCTGGCCATCATCTTCTTCGCGTCGGGCGACGAGGAGAGTTTCCAGACGGTCGTGTACACCATGTACTTCGAGGTTGCGCTGCTGACGCTGCCTATTTTCCTACCCATGTTCGCGTTCCTGCATTTCCTGGAGCGCCGCTTCACGCGCCCGATCGAGGTGCTTGCCTACGACCAGCAAACGTTCATCGAACGCATGGAAACCGACGTTGAGCAGGGGCGTCGCGACACGCTCATCGCCGTGGACGAACGCGGCACGATGCCGCGCTACGAAATCGCGGACCTGTTCGAGTCCACGAACAAGATGCGCCGCGACATGGTGGGGTTCATCGAGCGCCTGTACAACGTCACGGCCGAGCGCCAACGTGCGGCCACCGAGCTTGACGTGGCGAAGCAGATTCAGATGAGTGCCGTGCCGCATGATTTCGATTCGTTCACGGAACGCTTCGCGCTTGATATCGCCGGCTTCATGCGCCCGGCGCGCGAGGTGGGCGGCGACTTCTACGACGTGTTCGAAGTGGGCGAGCACGGTGTGGCGTTCGTCATCGGCGACGTGTCGGGCAAAGGCGTGCCCGCCGCGCTGTTCATGATGCGCGCGCAAAGCCTGCTGCGCCAATACCTGCTGGAAACCGAGGACCTGGGCACGGCATTTACCCTGGCAAACCGCCAGTTGTGCGAGCGCAACGACGCCATGCTGTTCGTGACGGCGTTCGCGTGCGTTGTTGACACGACCACTGGCGAAGTGCGCTATGCGAACGCGGGCCACAATCCGCCCGTGCTCAAGCAAAACGGTCGTCTGAGCTATCTGACGTGCCGCCCGGGGCTGGTGCTTGGCGCCATGGACGTGGTGAAGTATAGCGAGGGAAGCTTCACGTGCAGCCCCGGCGACGGGTTGCTGCTGTACACCGACGGCGTGTCGGAAGCCGCCGATGAGCGCGAGCAGCTGTACGGCGAAGAGCGCTTGCTGCAAACGCTTGCCGCCTTGGACGCCGCTGCGCAAACCGGCACTGCGGCGTCGAGCTGCGCCCCGTGCGGGTCGTCTGCCCAGGCGGCAGTGGATGCCCTGGCCGCAAGCGTGGACGCATTTGCAGGCAACGCGCCGCAAGCCGACGACATCACCATGCTGGCGTTCCGCTGGAATCTGCCCATCGCAAGCCTGACGCTGCCGGCGCAAGACGAGCAGCTCGACAACCTGTTCGCATTCCTGGAGCCTCTGTGCGAAGGCGAAGGTCGCACGCCGAAGCTGCTGGCGCAGATGATGCTGGTGTGCGAGGAGATATTCGTCAACATTTGCCATTACGGCTTCCCCGACGGCCAGCCGCGCTTGCCGGTGGACATCGAGGTTGCCGTCGACGAACGCGCCAGCTGCCTGCACTTGGTGTTCAGCGACCAGGGCATAGCCTACGACCCTCTGTCGCACGATCCGAAGAAGGTCGACCCCACCGATGAGCAGCGCAAAGGCGGCCTGGGCATCTTACTTATGCGCAAATACATGGACGACTTGCGCTACACGCGCGCCGATGGCCGCAACATCTTACGTATGACGAAGCGATTCGTGTAACCATCTACCGTCGAGAAAGGACCCCTATGGAAATCAAGGCAACGAAAAACGGCGAGGCGCTTGAGGTGGCCCTGTCCGGCCGCCTGGATACGAACACGTCCCCCGAGCTTGAGGCGTACCTGAAGGAAAACCTCGCAGGCGTCACCAACTTGGCCATCGACCTGATTGATGTGCAGTACGTCTCGAGCGCCGGTTTGCGCGTGTTCCTGTTCGCGCACAAGGAGCTGGCGAAGGTGGGCAGCGGCCTTACTCTGCGCCATCCCAACGAGTACATCGCCGATGTGCTCGACGCCACCGGCTTCACCGAGATCTTGACGGTCGAACAGTAAGGGGCGGCTATGGCGCATGACGAGAAGATCGCGGAACTGACCAGCAACGATGCGCGTAGCGAGCAGCCTGCGGCGGCCGCGCCCACGCAGATGCCCGATGTGGCGACGCTGCGCGCCATGATGCACGAGCGCCAATATACGGCGGGCAAGGCCCTTGAGCAGCAGCTTGAGGCCGACGTGCTGCATGCGCGCGAGGTGCAGGAAGAGCTGCTGTTCGAGATGATCAAGGCGAACAAGGACACGCCGTTCGGTCGCGAGCACGACTTCGCGAACATAAAGACGGTCGAAGAATTCAAGGCCCGCGTCCCGTTCACCACGTACGACGACTATGCTGGCTATATCTACGAGGTGATGGAGCGCGGAACGCGCGGCGTGGTGACCACTGAGGAGATCGTGCACTTCAACGAGACCTCGGGCACCATGGGCAACCCCAAGGGCATTCCCTATACCAAGCGCATGGCGGAAATCCTCATGGGCTACTCGGGCGCGTACACCTATTACCGCAGCTACGTGGGCGCGGGCGAGGGCCTGGCCGGCGGTCGCATGCTCACGCTCATCGAAAGCCACTACGACACGCTGAAAAGCGGCATCTCGTTCGGGTCGCTGTCGTGCAAAGCCATCGCGGAGGGCAGGCCGTACCTGGCGGCAACCACCACCAGCCCCGACGAGGCCGTGTTCACCAAGCCTGGCACCGACACGCGCTATCTGCACGCGCGTTTCGCCATCGAGGAGCGCGACATCCGCGATATCTCTTCGGTGTTCATCACCGGCGTGCTCGATATGATGCGCTACATCGAGGACAGCTGGGAGCTGCTCGTGCGCGACATCGAGTGCGGCACCATCGACCCCTCGATTCAGATGCCGGCCGACGTGCGCGCCGCGCTGGAAGCGCGCATCAAGCCGAACCCCGAGCGCGCCGCCGAGCTTCGCGCCATCTTCGAGCGCGGCTTCGACGAACCCATTACGCCCGCCATGTGGCCGAATCTGCTGGTCATCCGCAGCGTCGCCGGCGGCGGCTTCGCGCCCTACACCCAGCGTTTGCGCCGCTTCATCGGCAACGACGTGCACATCCTCTACACCGGTTACAGCGCATCGGAAGGTGCCTTCTCGGTGCCGTTTGAGCTGGATAATCCCGCCAGCGTGCTGCTGCCTCGCAGCGTGTACTTCGAGTTCGTGCCGGTCGACGATCCCGATTACAGCCATACGCTCGGCGTCGAGGACCTGGAAGAAGGCCACGACTACGAGGTCATCATCACGAGCCGTTCGGGCTTCTACCGCTATAAGATGCGCGACGCCATCCGCTGCGTAGGCCACAAGGGCACCATGCCCACGATGGAGTTCCTCTTCCGCCTGGACCAGACGGTGAACATGCATGGCGAGAAGACCACGGAGATGGTGCTGCGCAAGGTGGCCGACAAGGTGGCCGAGCGCGCGGGCCTTGACCTGGTCGATTTCAGCGTGTATCCCAACGTCGATCACCATCCGGCGCGCTACGAGTACCTGTTCGAGTTCTATCACGCTGACCACGCGGCCATCGACCTGGCCGAACTGTCGCGCATCACCGACGAGGAGCTGCGCGCGGGCAACTACGACGTGGACTACATGACCGAAGACGGCACGTTTGCGCCCGCCGTTGCGCGTGTGCTGCAGGACGAGACGAACCAGCTGTGGCGCGACATGCGCGTCATGCATGGCAAGGCCCCGAACCAGATCAAGCCGGTGCACATCATCGACACCGAGCAGAAGCGGCGCTTCTTCTTCGCGCTCATCGACGGGGAAATCGAAGGGTAGGAAGCCATGGGGGCGCAAACCGAGAACAGCGAGCTTATCAAGCGGACGTTCGGCAAGTATCTTGCCATGTCCATCCTCATCACGCTGTCGGCAACGCTCGGTATGATGATCGACAACGTCATCGCCGGCAATTTGCTGGGGTCGGGCGCGGTGGCCGCCATCGGCATGTCGCTGTCCGTGTTCATGCTGTTCTCGGGGTGCGCCGGCATCCTTGAGACGGGCGCGGTGGCCCTGTGCGCCCGGGCGCTTGGCAACCGCGACGCCGAGCGGGTGAACGTGCTGTTCAGCGTGTCGCTGTTCGCGGCGGTGGTCGTGGGCGCGGTGCTGTCGGTAGGCGGCGTGACCGGTGCCGATGCGCTGGCCACGTTGCTGGGCGCCTCGTCGGGCCAGCTGCACGCCGACACGGCGGCGTACCTGAGCGGCATCTGCTCCGGCGCGTTCGCCATCGTGCTGCTGCAGCTGCTCATGGGCTTCACGCGCCTGGACAACGCGCCGCAGCTGGGCATCGTGGCCATCATCGGCATGAGCGTGTGCGACGTGGCGTTCAACCTGATTGCGGTTTGCGTGTTTGACCTGGGACTTCGTGGCATGGGGCTGGCTACGGCGCTGGCGTACTGCGTGGCGGTTGGCGTGTGCTGCACCCATTTCGCCAGCAAGGGCAATACGCTGCGGTGGGTGAACCCCTTGCCGCATGTGCGTCAGCTTGGCGGCGTGCTGAAAACGGGCCTGCCCGATTCGCTCACGCGCGCCACTGTCATGCTGCGCACGTTCGTGTTCAACTGGCTGCTGCTCGTGGTCGCCTCGTCCGCCGCGGTGGCGGCGCTGTCCATGCTGTCGTCGGTGAATTCGTTCGCCTCGTCGGTGACCATCGGCGTGGGCCAGACGGCCACGCTTTTATGCGGCATCTTCTTCGGCGAAGAAGACCGTGCGGCGCTGAAGGGCACGCTGCGCACCGGCATGCGCATGGGGCTTGCGCTGTCGTGCGTGCTGTGCGCGGCGGTGTTCGTCTTCGCGCCCCAGGTGGTGGGCCTGTTCGGCTTGGAGGGCGACGCCGAGGCGTTCGGCGTGGTGGCCGCCCGCGCGTTCATCCTGTGCGTGCCCATCGACCTTGTCAACCAGCTGTTCGTCAACTACTACCAGGGCACGGGCAACGTGCGCGCCGCAAGCGCCATCGCGGTAGGGCAATCGGGCCTGTTCGCGGTGCTGTTCGCGCTCGGCACCGTGTGGTTCTGGGGTGCCACGGCGGTGTGGGCGTCGTTTTTGGTGGGCGAGGCCATCACGCTGGCGTTGCAGCTGATCGTGGCCTGCGTGCTGTGGAGGCGCAGAGGTGGCGCCGCGGGCGCGCCTGGCGAGGCAAGCGAAGACGCGGTGGCGAACGCTTCTGGCAGGGTGACCCTGCTAGACAAGATGATGTACCTGCCGGCGGGGTTTCAGGCGGATTGGCGTGCATCCGCGTCGTTTACGTGCAAACCCACCAACGAAGGCGTGGTTGCCTGCTCGCAGCAGGTGGCGCAATGGTGCGAGCAGCACGAGGTGGACGGGCGACGGTGCTATCTGGTGCCGCTGGCGGTTGAGGAGATGACCGGCAACGCGGTTGCGCACGGCTTCGCCAAAACGAAGCACCCGGCCATTGACGTGAAGCTTATCCTGAAGCGCGATGGCACGCTTGTGCTGCGCCTGCGCGACAACGGCACGGCGTTCAACCCTATGGACCTGGACCTTTCGGCGGTCGACGAGTGCTCGGCTGTGGGCATTCGCATGCTGCGCCAAGGCGTGCGCGGTGTGGAGTACCAGAATACGGTGGGCCTGAACAACGTGGTGATCACGCTGCCGGGCGCATAGCTGCCTTTTCCGCAACTGTTGAGTGCGGGCGAAAGCAACGCGAAAGGCCGGTGACCTGCTGTGCAGGCGCCGGCCTTTTCGTTTGTTTACCTGCAAGCTTGTATTCATACTAAAATAATTCTCAAAAGGGTATTATTCCCAATTGACGAGCATACCGGTTTGCGAATACTATAGTCATCAACGCATAAAGCGCATCGCCGCTGCGTGCGCATTTAGGGAGCAATCCAACAACAGGTAAGAAAGGGAAGCAATGAAGAAGCAACTTCGCATCGTGGTCGCGGCCGTATGCGCGTTCGCGATGGTGGGCGCCTTCGCTCTGACCGGCTGCTCGTCCAACAGCAGCAGCTCTACGGAGCAGAAGCCCGACACCACGCAGACCGAGCAGTCTGCCGACAACAACAAGGAGCAGGTCGAGCTGCAGGTGTTCGCCGCTAACTCGCTGTCGAAGGCCATGGAAGAGGTTGAGGCCGCCTACATCGCCGACGGTCACACCAACGTGTCTTTCGCCGACACGCAGTACAAGGCTTCCGGCGAGCTCAACGAGATGCTGGGCGCCGGTTCCTACGCTGACCTGCTGATCAGCGCTTCGAAGGGTTCCATGGACACCGCTGCGGAGAAGGGCTACGTTGACAGCTCCACGCGCGTTGACATGTTCAAGAACGACCTCGTGATGGTTTCCAAGGAAGGCACCGACCTCAAGGACGTCACGCTGCAGGACATCGCTGACGGCAAGTACACGTTCTGCGTGGGCGACGAGTCCGTGCCGGCCGGCAACTACGCCTGCCAGTCCCTGTCCACCGTGGGTGTGTACCTGCCGCCGGCGTCCGACGAGGGCAAGACGGGCAAGGACATCTCCGGCAAGGGCGGCACCTTCGCTGACGGCTACGCTCCGGTTCTCGACACCTCCGTGGGCAACGTGTGCAAGCATGCGCAATCCGGCGACGTTGACGTTGCGTTCGTGTACACCTCCGACGTGTTCCGCTTCGGCGGCGTGCAGATCGTCGGTACCGTGCCGGCTGACACGCACAAGAACATCGTGTACCCCGGCGCCGTCACCTCGAACTGCAAGAACGCTGAGGCCACCCAGGAATTCCTGGATTGGTGCCTGAGCAGCGACAAGGCGCAGGAGATTTGGCAGAAGTGGGGCTTCGAGCTGGCCTAAGCTTTGCAGCTTGAGCACGCTGCCTCAACAACAAACGCATGGGAGGGGATGGGCTGATTGCGGCCCATCCTCTTATCGCCTAAGGATGGTTTTATGACCAAAAGGGGAAAACGCGCGAAGCGGTTTATCGCAAGCCTTACTGTGGCTTGCGCGCTTGCTTTCGCTGCGGCGTTGCCCGCCCTCGCCGACGATGCGCTCGGCGATGTGGATACGCCGGCGGCAGGTGCGAAGGCGCAAACATCTGCTGCATCCGGTGCGCAGTCGTCGGGCGAGGTGGACACGTTGGCGGTGCAGGTGTCGAAAGACGGGGATGCCGCCGCGCTTGACGGCAGCAGTTTTGCGATAAGCGATTTCTCGCGAGCGCAGAAGGGGTCCAACCGCAGCATAGACGGGGAATACCGCGGCTATGCGTATCTGATCGGCCAGGGCTCGGGCCAGGTGACGCAGCTTGTTGCCGTTGATGATTACGTGGTGGCCTACATCCCGCAGAAGATGGCGCAGGAGCGCAGCATCGATTTTTCCGATTCGCAAACCGTCGATGCGTTGAAAAAGCTGTTCTGCGCGCTTGATGCGGGGCGGTCGTCGGGTTCGGTGCCGCTGACCAGCATTTCCACGTGGTATTTCACCACGCAGCAAACTTACGCGGTGGGTGCGGTTCGCTTCCAGTTCGACCAGGACATATCCGGCAAAACATATGCGCTGGTCATCGGCACCGATGGCAGCGACGTCACCGACAGCGAGAATGCGAACTACGCCAAGCCGTCGTTTGCCGACTTCGGCGCCATCGCGCCCGCCGACTCGGTTACCATCACGGCTGCTCCCACGGGTCTGGCCGCTATGAGCGAGTTTTTGCAGAACCTTGATTGGAGCCCGCTGTGGGTAAGTTTGCGCACCACGGGCATCGCCATCGTGTTCATCGTCATCCTGGGGCTGTTGGCGGCGTACTTCTGCCTGAACCTCAGCTCGCGTGCGAAAAGCATCTTCGACGCTATCTTCACCATCCCCATGGTGTTGCCGCCTACCGTGTGCGGTTTCATCCTGCTGTTCGTGTGCGGCTCGAACACGGCGTTCGGCCGGTTCTGGATAGAGACAGGCTTCCCGCTCATCTTCAGCCCTGCGGCGTGCGTCATCGCCGCGGTGGTGGTGGCGTTCCCCCTTATGTACCGCAACGCGCTCGGCGCGTTCGAAAGCCTTGACCGCAACATGCTCGATGCCGCCCGCACGCTGGGATGGTCCAACGCGAAGATCTTCGTGCGCCTGATGCTGCCGCTGTCGTGGTCGAGCATCGCGGCCGGCATGGTGCTGGCGTTCGCGCGCGCCTTGGGCGAGTTCGGCGCCACGCTGTTCATGGCGGGCAATTACGTGGGCATCACGCGCACCATCCCCATTGCCATCTACTTCGAGTGGATGAACGGCAACAGCGACGTCGCCTGGTTCTGGACGGCCGTTATCATCGTGTTCTCCCTGGTGGTCATCGTGTTCATCAACCTGTGGAGCGGGCACACCACCAAGTACCGCAAGCGTTCGGAGTAAATCATGAGCCTTGAAGTAGACATCGAGAAGAAGTTCAAAGGGTTCCATCTGCAGTCGCAGTTCACGGCAGGCGACGAGACGATGGGCCTTCTGGGCGCATCGGGCTGCGGCAAAAGTCTGACCATGCGCTCTATCGCCGGCATCGAGCGCCCGGACGCGGGCAAGATCGTGGTGAACGGCACGGTGTTCTTCGACCGCGCGCCGGGCAAAAAAGCGCGCGTGGACCTGACGCCGCAGCAGCGCAAAACCGCCCTGCTGTTCCAGAATTACATGCTGTTCCCCAACCTGACGGTGGCGCAGAACGTGGCAGCCGGCATTTCGAAGGACGTGTCGCCGGCCGACCGCGACGCCATGGTGCAGACCGAGCTCAAGCGCTTCGGCCTGTCGGGCTTCGAGAAGCGCTATCCCGTGCAGCTTTCGGGCGGCCAACAGCAGCGCGTGGCGCTTGCCCGCATGCTGGCGGCGCGTCCGGGCATTTTGATGCTTGACGAGCCGTTTTCCGCGCTCGACGCGCATCTGAAAAGCGTGCTCGAGCAGAACCTGGTCAGCCTGTTCGACGCGTTCCGCGGCACTATCTTGTACGTGTCGCACGACATCGACGAGGCATTGCGCTTCTGCGACCGCATCGCCGTGGTGGAGGCCGGCCACATCATGGAGATGGGCACGGGCGAGGACTTGGTGAACCGCCCGCAAAGTCAGGCGGGCATCAAGCTTTCGGGCTGCAAAAACGCCACGCCGGTCGAGCGCGTGGACGCCCGCCGCGTATGGCTGCCGAAGTGGGGCGTTGAGGTGGAAACGGCCGCTGACGTGCCCGAAGGGGTCAAGTGCCTTGGCGTGCGCGCGTTTTTCCTCGAGCGCGCCGACGGGCCGGGGCGCAATTGCTTCCGCATGCGCGTCGACCGCGTCAGCGACTCGCGTTTCGAGCGCACGGTGCTTTTGGGCTTCTGCGACCGCAGCGAGAAGGCGGTTCCTGCCGTCGAGCGCACGGAAGATGAGATGAAGTACCTGCACCAGCACCTGTTCTGGCGCGTGGACAAGCTGAAGGTGGATGCCGCGCACTTGCCGCACGAGGGCGAGGAAGTGTGGATTCGCATTCCCGACGACAAGCTGTACCTGGTTGAGAAATAGGCAGCGAAGGCTTTGCGTGTAAGCGACGGCCTCCCGTTTCTTGGACACGATTGCGGCGGCCCGAGGCGGGAGGCTTTCGCTTTTCGTGGGCTGCGGGCGTGGATGTGGCTGGCGTTGTCTGGGCGGTGGTTGGCGGTTGAGGGCCTGTTTGCGAGGCGATTCGTGCGCTTCGCCGTTCGCTTCGGTGGGCGGTTGCGTTGATTCGGCGAGCAGCGTGTGGCAACTGTTACCCTCAAGGGCGCATTCGGCGCGCTCGTGGTACACTGAGGGCTCGAAATGAGAGGGGCTTTCATGAAGGACGGACACGGTCGCACCATCGATTACCTGCGCATATCGCTGACGGACCGCTGCAATTACCGCTGCATCTACTGCATGCCCGAGCAGGGCGTGGAATCCATGTGCCATACCGACATCTTGCGCATCGAGGAGATTGCGCAGGTGGTGCGCGCGTTCGCGAAGCTGGGCATCCGCAGCGTGCGCCTGACCGGCGGCGAGCCGCTGGTGCGCAAAGGCGTGGTTGACCTGGTACGCGACATCAACGAAACGCCGGGCATCAAGAATATCTCGCTGACCACGAACGGCGTGCTGCTGCCGCGCATGGCCGATCAGCTGCGCGAGGCGGGGCTTTCGCGCGTGAACATCTCGCTGGACACGCTTGACGCCGAGCAGTTCCACTTCATCACGCGGCGCGGGCAGCTGCAAGAGGCGCTTGACGGCATCGACGCGGCGCTTGCGGCGGGCTTCAACCCCGTGAAAATCAACGCCGTGGCTGTGCGCCAGCTGAATCAGGACTACTTGGCATTCGCAAAGCTGTCCATCGACCGCCCGTTGCATGTGCGCTTTATCGAGTATATGCCCGTGGGCGAAAGCTCGGGTTCGGACGGTTGCGGCTGGGGCCCCGACGATGTTATCTCGTGCGAGGAGCTGCACGAGCGCATCAACAAGGCCGCCCGTGCCGAAGGGCTGCCCGAGCTGGTGCCGGCCGGGCAACATCAGCCGCTGGGCTGGGGCCCGGCGCGCTATTTCGAGTTCCCCGGTGCAAAGGGAACGGTTGGGTTCATCAGCCCCATGAGCAGGCATTTCTGCGGGGAATGCAATCGTATGCGCTTAACGGCCGACGGCAAGCTGCGCCCGTGTTTGTTCAGCGATCGCGAATACGACGTGCGCAGCGTGCTGCGCAGCGGAAAGTCGGAAGCGGAAATCGAGCAGGACTTGGCCGCCGTGTTCCGCCTGGCGCTAGGCGCAAAGCCCGACGACCACGACGACATCACGGGCACGGAACGCCGCATGAGCCAAATCGGCGGTTAGTTGGTTCCGTTTGCCTGCCGGCAAACGGATTGGCTCGACGCTGCGGCCGCCCGTGGCACGCCGTCTTCGCGCGAACCTGAAGACTCGCGTACCAAAGTACGCTTCGCCTTCACGTTCCCACGAATACGACGCGCCACAGGCGCCCTCGCTGACTTTGGTGGCGTCCCTGAGGTTTTGATTAGTGGGACAAAGGGACAGTCCCTTTGTCCCACTAGTTGGAGTAAGCTGCGAAGCGATAAGACTTCGATCGGTTTTCGTTTTTAGGAGAACAGCTATGACTGAGCAGCAGCATTTGACGCATATCGACGAGAAGGGCGACGTGCGCATGGTGGACGTGTCCGATAAGGACATCACGAAGCGCGTGGCCGTGGCCGAGGGCTTCATCAGCATGCATCCCGACACGTTGGCGCTGATTGTCGAGGGCAAAGCGGCGAAGGGCGACGTGCTGGCGTGCGCGCGCGTGGCGGGCGTGATGGCCGCAAAGCAAACGAGCACGCTGATTCCCATGTGCCATCCGCTGAACATCACGAAGGCGAAGGTGGAGTGCGAGCCGGTGCACGAAGGCCAGCGCGAGGACGGCCGTGTGGGCATCCATGTGACCACCACCACGGGCGTCACGGGCAAAACGGGCATCGAGATGGAGGCGCTGACCGCGGCAAGCGTGGCGTGCCTGACCATTTACGATATGTGCAAAGCGGTTGACCGCGGCATGGAGATCATGGACGTGCGCCTGCTGCTGAAAGACGGCGGCAAGACGGGCCTCTGGAAGAGGTAGGAGGAGCCTTGTCTTTGCTGGGGCGGGTGTTGTTGATTGCGAATCCGGCTGCGCAAAGCGGGGCGGGGGATGCGGCGGCTGATCGGGCGGCCGAGTTGCTGCGCGCTGCGCTGGGCGCCGATGCGGTAACGGTTGCGCGCACGGCGGGGCCGCGTCATGCATGCGCGCTTGCGAAGGCGGCTGACGGGGCCGACACCGTGGTGGCGCTTGGCGGCGACGGCGTTATCCACGAAGTGGTGAACGGCCTGATGGCGCTGCCTGTTGCTGCGCGTCCGCGGCTTGGCGTGATTCCCGTGGGTTCCGGCAACGACTATGCGCGTGCTCTGGGCATTCCGGCGCAGGTTGACAAAGCTTGCGCGCGTCTGCTGCACGCGAAGGCGCGCCCTGTTGATATCGGCTGCGTCAACGGCGAGTTCTTCGCCGAAACGCTGTCGTTTGGGCTTGACGCCGCTATTGCGCTTGACACCATGGAGCGTCGCAAGCGCACGGGCAAAAGCGGCACGGCGCTGTACATGGCAAGCGGGTTTGACCAGCTGTTCCATCACCTTGATGAGCGCGCTTACCGCTTGCAGCTTGACGATGGCCCGGTTATGCAGGGCGCGTCCATCACGTTCGCCGTGCAAATGGGGCCGTACTACGGCGGCGGATTTCGCATTTGCCCCGATGCAAGCTTGGACGACGGGCTGTTCGACTTGTGCATCAGCAATCCGCCCATCGGCCCAGTGGGCGCCGCGGCCATTTTCCTTCGCGCGAAAAACGGCAACCACGTTTCGTCGCCGCGCATGGAGTTTCACCAGGCGCGCAAGGTCCGTGTCGAGTTCGATGAAATGCCGCCCGCGCAGGTGGACGGCGAACGCATCGAGGCAAGCGTGTTCGAGGCCGAAGTGATGCCTGCCGCGCTGCGTGTGCTGCAATAAGCTGCGGTGCGCTAGGCGGGGGCGGGGCAAGCGCCATCAACGATGGAGCTAACGAATCGCCAACGTTCCATTTTGGCTGCTTTCGTTTCGTTGTTCTGCTCTCGCTTCTGAGAGAAAAAGAGAAGGACCCCGTGGGGTCCTTCGTTTATTTGCGGAGCTTTTTCAGCACGAAGTAGCAGATGAGGGCACCGGTAGTGGCGGCTATGGTGTCGACAAGCCAGTCCATGGGGTCGCAGCTGCGTCCGGGAGTGAATATCTGATGGAACTCGTCGGTGACGCCGTACACGCTTGAAAGCGCTGCGGCAATAGCGGGCGCCCATTTCGACAGCGCATCGATGGGCCGGGCCACCAGCAGCGCGCCGGCCGCACCTTCGGGTTTCAGATGGAACCGCAGCGCGTTGGCAAGCGCGGTGCCTAGGGCCAGGTATTCGCAGAAGTGCCCGACGGGGCTCACGTCAACTTCGCGGCCGAAAAGCGCAAGCGCTTGGACGGACAGCCATTCCTTGATTGCCGAGAAAATGCCCGTGTTGTGATCGATGTCGTTGCCGCTGCGGCTGGACATGTAGAAGATGAACGCTAGCATGAAGGCCACGACAATCCAGGAGATGATCGCGGCGGTTTTGCAGGAGAGGTGCCCGGTTTGGGGTTGCTGGGCCGAGGAGGCAGGTGATGCGTCTTCGGGGTTTTGGGGTTTGATTTTGTCTTTCATCATGCCGATGAGTCTAGCAAAGCGCTTCGGTTGCGGCGGCGCTAACCGAAGCGCTTCACGAAAGGCGCGAATTGCGAAAGTCCCCTTGCCCACAACGAGGCCGGGTGGTGCGGACGGCTGCTGCTTGCCGGACAATCAGTGGCCGCTAGGCTGCGACGTGATTGACGAGCCGCCGAATCGTAAGCTGCGCCGCCCACAACCCTGCGCGCCGCTTGAGCCGCAAGCCCGCTTACAGCTGGCGCAGCACGTTGACCATCTCGATGGCGCCCACGCCGCATTCGAAGCCCTTGTTGCCGGCTTTCGTGCCCGCGCGTTCGATAGCCTGCTCGATGGTGTCGACGGTCAGCACGCCCATCATCACGGGCACGCCCGTTTCCAGTTGCACCTGCGCGATGCCTTTCGATACCTCGTTGCACACCACGTCGTAGTGCGACGTTGCGCCGCGGATGACCGCGCCCAGGCAAATGACCGCGTCGTACTTGCCGCTTGCGGCCATGCGCTTGGCCGTGACGGGAATCTCGAATGCGCCGGGAACCCACGCCGCCGTGACGTCTTCCTCGGGCACGTTGTGACGACGCAGCGCATCCACCGCGCCGCCAAGCAGCTTGGCCGTGATGAACTCGTTGAAGCGGGCGCACACGATGCCCACCTTCATGCCCTCGTTGACAACGTTTCCTTCGATGATGTTGATGGCCATGATGAAATCCTTTCGTTTCGGTACAGGCGTGGCTTATGCGAAGTTGATATGATGTTGCACAAAACACGTACAACGTCGGCGTGTAAGCTAGTCTTCCAGATGCTCCAGCAGGTGCCCCATGCGGTGCGCCTTCGTTTGCAGATAGCGGCGGTCGTGCTCCTGCGGGGCAATCTCGATGGGCACGCGCTCGGAAATTTCCAGGTTGAAGCCCGAAAGCCCGTACACCTTGTCGGGATTGTTCGTAAGCAGGCGTAGCGACTTGCAGCCCAAATTGCGCAGAATCTGCGCGCCGCTCCAGTATTCGCGCAGGTCAGGAGCGAACCCCAGCGCCTCGTTCGCCTCGACGGTATCAAGCCCCTGCTCCTGCAGCTCATAGGCGCGCAGCTTGTTCATCAGCCCGATGCCGCGCCCTTCCTGGCGCATGTACAGAAGCACGCCGCGCCCTTCGGCCTCGATGGCCGCCAGCGCCGCATGCAGCTGCTCGCCGCAGTCGCAGCGCATCGAGCCGAACACGTCGCCGGTCAGGCATTCGGAATGCACGCGGCACAGCACGTCGCGTCCGTCGCCCAAGTCTCCCTTCACCAGCGCCACGTGCTCTTCGCCGGTGATGTCGTTCACGAACCCGTGCGCGGTGAACGTGCCGAACGCCGTGGGCAGCTGCACGCACGCCTGCTCGTGCATGTGGTTGTCGTGCGTGCGGCACCAGTCTTGCAGTTGCTTGATGGACACGATAACCAGGTTGCGCTGCCGTGCCAGCTCCATCAGCTCGGTCGTGCGCATCATGGTGCCATCTTCGCGCATGATCTCGCAGCACAGCCCGCACTGCTTCATGCCCGCGTGGCGCATCAAATCGACGGTGGCCTCGGTGTGCCCGTTGCGCTCAAGCACGCCGCCTGCTTTTGCTACCAGGGGAAACATGTGCCCGGGGCGACGGAAATCGCTGGGCTTGGCGTCGGGGTCAACGCACTTCATGGCGGTGATGGAACGCTCAGCGGCCGAAATGCCCGTGGTGGTGGACACGTGGTCGATGCTGACGGTGAACGCCGTCTCGTGGTTGTCGGTGTTCTCGGAAACCATCTGCTCCAGGTTGAGCTTGTGCGCGATCTCGCTGCTCATCGGCATGCAGATAAGGCCCTTCGCCACGCTGGCCATCAGATTGACGTTTGCCTGGGTGGCGAATTCGGCAGCGCAGATGAGGTCGCCCTCGTTCTCGCGGTCGGGGTCGTCCACCACGATGATGACGTGGCCGGCGCGCAGCTCGTCAAGCGCTTCAGGAATGGTATTCATGCTCATGAGTGAGTCCTTTCAGGTGGGGAAGGCTAGAAGCCGTGTGCGGAAAGATAGGAGAGGGAAAGCGGCGAAGGGGAAGCGGACGCATTCGCCGCTTCGCGTTCTGTTGGCGTTGTACAAGCTCCGTGCAACAATCGTTGAACGTATTTGCCGACCACGTCGTTTTCCAGGTTCACCGCATCGCCGGGTTTGCGGTGCGAAAGCGTTGTCTGCTCGATGGTGTGGGGGATGATGGACACCTCGAACGCGTCGGCGGCAAGCTCGGCCACCGTCAGGCTGATGCCGTCGATGGCCACCGAGCCGCGCTGCACAATCAGCGCCATGATGCTCGCCGGCGCCTCGATGGCGAATCGCACGGCGTTTTGGTCGCGACGGATGCGCCGGATGGTACCCGTGCCGTCGATGTGCCCCGACACGATGTGCCCGCCGAAGCGTCCATCGGCCGCCATGGCGCGCTCAAGGTTCACGGGGCTGCCGGCGCGCAGCGCGCCAAGGTTGGAGTGCGCAAGCGTTTGCGGCATGACGTCGGCGGTGAATCCGGCGGCGGAAACGGTGGTGGCGGTAAGGCACACGCCGTTCACGGCGATGCTGTCGCCGACGTTCGTGCCGGTAAGCACGCGGGTGGCGGCGATTTCCAGCTGGCCCGCGCGGCCGGGCGAGGGCACGCGCACGATGCGCCCGAGCTCCTCTACGATGCCGGTGAACATGGTGCGCCTCCTTCCGCGGCAGACGCGTGCCAATCGTCGGCGGCTTTGCGCGCGATGCGCGTTTGGCTTGCCACGCGCGCGGCGCCCGCAGGTGCGAACATGAGCTTCACGTCGTCGCCGAGCACATCGCTGGTTGCGCGGCCAAGCGCTACGGCATCGGCCATGCGCGGGGCGCCTTTCCCGGCCACGGGGCTGGGCGCCCCGGCGCCGCCGATGACTTTCGGTGCCATGTACACCACGGCCTCGTTGACGGCGCCGGCTTCGAAGAACGCCGCCAACACGCCGGCACCGCCTTCCACCAGCAGCGAGTCGATGCCACAGCTTCCCAGCATGGCAAGCAGATGGGAAACGGAAACGCGTCCGGCAGCGTCGGGGGCAACGGAAAGAACCTCGACTCCTCTGCTGGCCAGGCGCTTTGCCTTCGCAGCCTCGGGCGATGCCTCATCGGCTACGGGTGCGCACGTTGCAACAACAAGCGCCGCGGCGCCTTCGCTGCACGAGCGAACCAGCGCGCAGTCTTCGGGAATGCGCAGGCGCGAGTCAAGCACCACGCGCACGGGTTGGCTGCCAGGTGTGTCGCGGCGGCAGGTCAGCAGCGGGTCGTCGGCAAGCACGGTGCCGATGCCTACGCAGATGGCGGCAAGCCTATGGCGCAGCTCGTGAACGTCGGCACGCGCTTCGGGGCCAGTGATCCAGCGCGCATCGCCCGACGCGCAAGCGATTTTACCGTCGGCGCTCATGGCCCATTTCGCCACCACGTACGGCGTTTTGTGCGTGATGAAGTGGAAGAACACGGAGTTGAGTTCGTCGCACGCAGCGCGCAGCACGTCTGCGTCCACGCGGATGCCGGCGGCGCGCAGCGCTTCGCAGCCTTTGCCGGCTACGAGCGGGTTTGGGTCGCGGCTGCCCACCACCACGCGCGCGATGCCCGCTGCGATAAGCGCTTCGGTGCATGGCGGCTGCTTGCCGGTATGGCAGCAAGGCTCCAGCGTCACATACGCCGTGGCGCCTTGCGCGCATCCGTGCGCCGGGTCGTCGGGGCTGGCCGGTTGGCCGCTTGCGCCTTGCCCGCTGCGCCGCGCGCAGTCGGCCAGCGCGTTGCGCTCGGCATGCGCCTGCCCGTAGCGCTCGTGCCAGCCTTCGCCGATAACGCGCCCTTCGCGCACGATGACGCAGCCTACCAGCGGGTTCGGGTTCGTCCAACCGGCGCCACGCCACGCCAGCTCGATAGCGCGGCGCATGAAGCGCGCGTCATCGGCGTCGTGCTCGCAGCCGGCGCCTGCGCTATTCGCGAACGTCGATGGCTTGCCGCGCGCATCGTCGGCATCCGCAGCGTTCGCGTGCGCGTTCTGCCCACTGCCGGGCGCACATGCGTTGCCCGGCTGCTGCGTCAGCCCATTGTAAGCGGATGCTGCCACGGCTTCGCCAGCTGCGCTTTCGTTTCCTTTCTGGGGTTGAGGTTTCGTTATGCCTGCCATGTGTGCCCTTTCTCTCGTAGCCACCCTGCGAGGTCCAGGCATGAAAAACGCCCGCAGGGAATCTGCGGGCGTAAACAAGCAACGATGAGGTGCCCGGCCGGCGAAGTGAGCGCCGTGGGCATCGTTACGTCGCGGAAAACCGCGGCGCGCACGCGGCTTGCCGGCCGCATGCGTTCGTGCTCCTGTTCTTCCATCCGGACTGTAACCGTTGGTCCTGGACTTTCACCAGATCAGCCAAGCAAGTTGCAACCCGCCGTCGAAACGGCGTTTGCGCAACCTGCTCGGGTTGCGGACTTCGCGATGGCGCCTGAGCGCTTCGCGTTACCGCCAGTGAGGAATTTCACCTCGCCCTGAACAGATATCTTGGTTAGGCAGTATAGGCCTGCCTGCGCGGCTGCGCAAGCAGAAAGTTTGCCCGCGTTTGCAAATCGCCCGCTGCGCGCACACGCCGCAAACGAAGCCATCGACCGTTTCGCCAGCGCAAACGCTGCTGCCAATCATCATGCGGTAGCAACAAAAACGGCACCCAAACGGGTGCCGTTTCGCAGTAAGCGGTTACTGCGAACGCTAGTCTAAGCAAGCGCTGCAGTTTGTTTCGTCGCCGAACAGCAGGTCGTGCTCGGGGCCGGAAAGCGCGTCGCGAGCCTGGTCGCGCAGGTTGTTCATGCCCGACAGGAACTGGCGGTACAGGATAAGCGTCAGGTAGCGGCCCATGCACGTGAGCGTCAGCTCCTGCGCGTTGTCGGTCTCAAATGCGCGGTGCGCGCGGAAAAACGCCATTTCCGCAGGCAAAAGCGTTTCGATGCTCTGCCCGAACTGCTGCTTGAAGTCCTGCTTGTCCAGGCGCAGCTGATACAGGTGCAGCAGGAAGTAGTAGCGCGCCAGATCGCGCTTCGACATGACGCATTTGCCCATGATGGACATGTGCCCGGCTTCGATGGCCTCGTTGTACTCCTGCAGACTGAACGTATTCACATACAGCGCGCCGTTGAGGTGCGTGATCGAGCCGCTGCCGATGCCGGGGTATTCGTTGTAGGCTACCTGCAACTCTTCGGCATACAGGTTCGTGTCGTGGCCGCCATCGTGGTTCAAACGGTTGAACGTCCAGATGGTATCGCGGCTGAAAAACGGCTGGTCACCGCCGGTAAGCACGCCGTCAAGAATCTGGTAGTAGCGGTACTCGCGGTTGTAATCCATGTTGCCAAGGGACTTCTCCATCTTGCGCGTGGTAGCGCTGGAAACGTACAGTGGGCTGAACGTGGTCTGTCGCGCGCCGCACGCCACGATCTTCTCCAGGTCGTCAAACAGGATGTCTTCAGTTTGATTCGGGAAGTTGAAGATCATGTCAACATTGATGGAGTCGAAATATGGCGCCGCAAGCCCGATGCGCTCGAAGATCTCTTCGCCGCTGCCGTACTTCTTGTAACGATCCATCTGCTTGAGCAGGTCGTTATTGAAGCTTTGCACGCCCACGGATAGGCGCTGCACGCGGCCTTTCAGCTCAGAAAGCCACGGGTCGGTCAGGTGGTTCGGGTTCGTTTCCACGCCTACTTCCTTGATGTGGAAGTTGTCGCGGGCCAAGTCGATGGTCTCGCACAGCTCGTCAAGCAGGATGGTGGGGGTGCCGCCGCCGAAGTACAGCGTTTCGAAATCCCAGCCGCGTTCTTTGAGCATCATCATCTCGCGGCGCAGGTTCTTGAAGTACGTGCGGGCGATGTCCTCGTGGAACACGTAGCGGTTGAAGCTGCAGTACGGGCACAGGACCTGGCAAAACGGCACGTGCAGGTACAGCATGTACTTCATGCCCGGTTTCGGGTCGGGGAAGAATTTCTCGTCAGTCGGCTGAAGGTCGAGATGACGCTTGGTCATCCCCTTGACCAGGTTCGTCAAAAATCGTTCGGAAAGCATGAGCGCCCCTTACGCGTCGTCGCTTTATATTCGGTGAGAGACCATTCTAGCCATTCGAGCGGAAAAGCAAGGTTACGGCAAAGTAAACGAAAACGACGAACACAATTGCGCTCGCCGATGCTTACGCGCCGTCTGCGGGTGACGTTTAAACCGTTCGCCGATGTCAAGCTGACGAAAGCTCGATGGGCTTTGGCTACAGCTAGTCATGTGCGGCGCGGTTTTGCCCAATCAGGCGAGGTTATTCGCGTTGCTTTCGGCGTTCTTGCGGCGGTTTTGCATGCCGGCGAGGCGGGGTTTCGCGAAAGCCTACCCTTTCTCTTCCAGGCCAAAATGCGGTATAGTGGTCTTTCCGTGAACTTTTGTGCGGGCGCACAAATTCCCGGGATGAAATTCGGTTCGAGAAGGGGAAAGCCACATGGACTTCAACGCATGGCTTGTCGACGTCACCGGCGAAATCGACGGCTTCATGTACACGTATATCCTGCTTATCCTGCTAGTAGCAGTGGGCGTGTACTTCACCATCCGCACGAAAGGCGTGCAGATTCGCTTCATCAAGGACATGTTCAAGCAGCTGACCGAGAAGAAGCACGTGGAGGGCGAGCGCTCCATTTCATCGTTCCAGGCGCTGATGGTGTCCACCGCCAGCCGCGTGGGCACGGGCAACATCGCCGGCGTGGCCACGGCCATTGCCACGGGCGGTCCGGGCGCCGTGTTCTGGATGTGGCTCATGGCGCTGGTGGGCGCGGCTTCGGCGTTCGTGGAGTCCACGCTGGCGCAGATCTGGAAGGTGCGCGGCATCGACGGTGAGTTCCGCGGTGGCCCGGCTTACTATATTCATCAGGCGCTTGGCAGCCACAAGCTTGGCGTGCTGTTCAGCGTGTTGCTGATTTTGTGCTTCGCGTTCGGCTTCAACGGCCTGCAGGCGTTCAACGCGTGCAGCGCGCTTGAATACTACATCCCCGATTACGCCACGAACGGCGTTGCGGTGGCGGCGGGCCTGGCGCTGGTGGTGTTCACGGCCGGCGTCATCTTCGGCGGCTCGAAGCGCATCAGCGTCATCACATCCATCATCGTGCCCGTCATGGCCATCGCCTACATTGCCATTGCGCTGTGGACCACCATCTCCAACATCACGTGGCTGCCCGCCGTGTTCGGCCTGATGTTCGAAAGCGCGTTCGACTTCCAGTCCATCTTCGGCGGTTTCGCCGGCTCGGTGGTTATGCTGGGCATCAAGCGCGGCCTGTACTCGAACGAGGCCGGCATGGGTTCTGCCCCGAACGCCGCCGCAACGGCCAGCGTGTCGCACCCGGTGAAGCAGGGCCTGGTGCAAAGCCTGTCGGTGTACATTGACACGCTGCTTATCTGCACGTGCTCGGCCATGATGGTGCTGGTGTTCTACGTGCAAGATCCCGCCGCGGCCGCTGGTCTGAATGGCATGCCGCTGGTGCAGATGGCCGTGAACAACGCCGTGGGCCCCATCGGCATCCACTTCATCACGTTCGCCATCTTCATGTTCGCGTACTCCAGCCTTATCGGCAATTACTTCTACGCCGAGTCGAACTTCCGCTTCATCAAGAACGACAGCAAAACCGCGCTGGTCATCTTCCGCCTGGCGTGCTTGGCCGTCATCTTCTACGGTGCGGTGAACAGCTTCGATCTGGCTTGGAACCTGGCCGACATCTTCATGGGCCTCATGGCCATCATGAACCTGATTGCCATCCTGCTTCTGGGCAAGTGGGCGCTGGCTGCGCTGAAGGATTACTCCGAGCAGCGCGCGGCCGGCAAAGACCCGGTGTTTTTGGCCGACAGCATCCCTGGCCTGCCGAAAACCGAGTGCTGGCATCTTGAGGAAGTGAAGGACTTCGGTGAGGCTCCGGTGAAGGAATACTTCGAGGAAGCCGTCGACGTCGAGGTTGACAAGGCGTAAACCGTAACAACGTTGCAACAACGAAGCGCCGCCGGGCAATGCAGCCCGGCGGCGCTTTTGTGTATGGCAAGCCTTGGTTTCTAAAACAGCGAGATTTGCTGGGGTTCGGTGGCGTATTCGCAGGCAACTTCGTCATCGAGGAATTCGATCTCGTGCGACTCCCATTGTTTGATGGGCGCCACGAAATTCGTGCCGTCCTGCCAAAACACCAGGTTGGCGCCCACCATGCCCGCGCACACGCCGCCGCAAACGCTGGCGTATTCGTCGCCTTCAGGCAGTTGCATCGTGTGCGCCTCGGGCGAGGGACCGCCGAAGTAGTAGGGCGACAGGTCGAGCGCGTCTTCGGGGCAAAAGCCGGCTGCGGCAACGGCTTGAACGTCTTCGACCCGCGCGACCGTCTCCGCAAGGGCGCGGCATGCGGCGTCGAAGTCGTACGGTTCGTCGGCAAGCAGCCGCGTCTTGAGCGATGTGCGCATGGTTTCGAGCACGCCGTCGCACGCGCACAACGCAGCCTCAAGCGCACGCGCGTCGTCGGCACACGTGAAACGTCCGACGACGCGTGCTGCGCGGGCACCCTGTTCAAGCAGTCGTTCGATGCCGCGTGTTTCGCTCGAGATGCCGGCCTTCACGTACCCGGGCGCGAAATAGGCCAGGTACACGTAGTGCGGCGTCTGGTTGTAGGCGCGCTGTTGGGGCGAAACGTAGCTGCTGAAGTAAAACGACGGGTTGAAACCGGTGGCCTCGATGCACGCCGGGCACATGTCCTCTTTGCTGTCGGGCAATAGCTCCACGTCAAGCGGGCAGACGCTTTTCTCGTACGTTTCCAGATCAAAGCGGCCAATGCAATGCCGACGCGGGAGCTTGCGCAGCGAGAACGTCCGCCCGAGTATGGGCACGTAGTTCACGGTGCCTTCGGTCAGGTCGTTGACGGTAAGGTAAGGGCCGTCGGCGCTGAAGCCGTATCCGGCCAGGATGACGCTATGATTTGCGAACAGGTTCGACATGGGCTTCCTTTCGGCGCGCGCGGGCAAGGCCTTTCGCGGGCGTATGCCGCGTGGTCGCCTGCGTAACGGGTTTCGCGTGTATCATAGCGCGGTGCCAGTGACAAAAATTGCGTTTTTGCGAGTTAATCCCCCTCGTTTTCGGGGTGCGGGGCATTCGCTTGCCCGTGAAAGGTGCGGTCGTAACGCCAAAGCTTGTGTTGGAGACATCGGCAGAAGGGCGCCTAAGGTTTGCTGCTCGCAAAAACGAATTTTTTGACAGCAGGAAGCCCGGAAGTGGGCTTGTAATGCTCTCTGTGTAAGCCTCAAGGAAGGTACCAACAGGCGCAACGGGCTACACGCCCCCTGCGGCGCCTTTGCGAGATCTCAGCAAAGGCGCCTTTTCGTTCTTGGCGGTCGTTTAGTTCAAAGTGAAAGGTACTGCGACGTTGCGCTCGCCGTTCGCGCCGAAGCCGATGGCTGGATTTTTACCGGTGAAGGCGGCATCGCTTATTTCCCAATAGGCGTTCATCTGCGCCGATTCGCCCGGGGCAAGCGTCAGCATGTCATTGCCAAGCCACCCGAGCACCGTGCCGTCTTCCTTTGTCGCCTCGTACATAAGCGGGCACGCCGCGTCAAATGCCTCATAAAACAGTGAGTTGCCCTCAATTTTGCCAATACCGAACGCACTGGAAATTCGTAAAACCTTGGTCTCGCTGGACGTATTCGATACCAGGAAACTGGCTTTCACGACGCTCGCGCCGTCGCTCGGCGTAAGGTCATCGTTCAAGCTGAATCCGCAGAGCTGCAACACGATTCGATTCCAATAGGCAAGCGGGGCCATGCGTGCAATTTCGGTGTGGGCAATTTGGGTTCCCTCGGGAAGGCCTTTGACCGTTTCTATACCGACGTCGGTAATCGCAAGCGAGGGGCTGTCTTCTCGGGCGGTGAACGGATCTTCGTCTGGCTTGCCCGTGTTGACGTTCGCGCAAGTCATGAACGACCAGCCGTTTTCTACGATCTCAACGCCGTATCCTTCACTCCAGAAGTCTTCGCCGTAGTCTTGCGAAAACAGCGTGGGGTCGTCTATTACGTTTTCGTATTCGTTTACGGGTTCGTCCGCAAAGGGAAAGGCCTCGTCACTCGACGACACTACTTCGCCATACACCGTGCGCACGACAAACTCGTCATCGGGCACCTTGCTCGCGTTATCGAGCAGGGTCGGTTCGATTTCGAGCGTGGCCAACCCGTCGGGGTCTTCAGCGTTCCACTTCGCGGCGAAGTCGCCCGCATGCAGCTCAATGACCTGGGTTGACGTGCGGCCGTCATCGAACGTTGCCGTTATGGTGAGTTCCGCCCCCTCGAACGCGTTAGCGATGGCATCAAGCTCTGGGTCGCTGGAGTCATCCTTTTCGCTCTTCTCGTCAAGGTCGAGCGGGTCATTAGTCCACAGCCCGAAATACGCCTGCGAGTCTCCTTCGCTGTAGTCGAGCTCGGCGGTTTGCCCCAGTCGCTTCGACGTTTGAACTTGATAGGTTTTGTTGGGGTCGTCTTTGGCCAGACCGTCATCCATGATGCCCGTCGATACCATGTCGTACATTCCCAGCGCATCGCCAATTCCGCGCTTCATTGGTTTCCAGCTTGCCGCCTCCGCCAAAAGCTCTGCGTCGGTGGCGTAGGTGGCGTTTTGCGCGTCGTAACGATACAGCATGCCCTTCGAGATATGCGCCTGCACGGTTTTCACGCCTTCGGCTTCTACCCGGAATAGGCATCCGGTGTAGCTGCCATTCGTGTCGTATTCCGCCGTTGCAAGCGCGGTATCGCTTGCTCGCGAGAACACGATCATGCCGTTGTCGCCTACGGCAAGCGGCGTTTGCGTGCCCGATGCGTATGCCTTGACCGTGAAATCCAAGTTCGTCGCAGCCACGATGCCGTTTGGCGCCGACGCGTTCGCGTTATCGGCGTTGCTGTTGGCGACATGCGCTGCTCCGAAGCCCAATGCGGCAACGGCAAGGCATGCAGCTGCTGCATAGAACGGGACGCGCCTACGCGAAGCAGCACGCAAGGGGCGTGATTGACAAGTGCGCTCGTCAAGGGATTTTCGTGCATTGGCGACGGAAGCTTCGTCGTCGAAAGCGCGAAGCGTTCTTTCCAGAATCGCTTCAGGCGCCTCTACCTTGAGCTGCGTGGCGCGGTAGAGGTTTTTCAAATGCTCGTTTTCGTTCATCGTGCGCCTCCATTGTTGGGGGATGCCTTTAAGTCTGGGAATGTCGTGCAAGGCTTTTCGCTTGGCGTCGCTGTGGGCTGCGGTCCACCGCAAGGCGAGAGACGCGCCTCCTCGGGCCGCTCTGCCGTGCCCTTATTGCCGCTTTCGTTTTCAGATGGAACGGTTGCTTGGCCTTTTTTCCGAACTTTTGTATCGGCCTGACGAAGTTGCCCTTTCATCGCTATGCGGGCCCTGCGCAAATGGCTCCGTACCGTGGCGGGACGCAGACCCAACATTTGAGCAATCTCGCCCGTTGCATAGCCTTCGAAATAGTGCAGGTGTACTGCCGTTCGCTGCTCTGGAGAAAGTGCAGACATCGCTTCGTCTATCGCGCTTTCCTGTGCGTTTCGCTCGAGGGGCGCGGCGCTCTTGTCAGCCACGTCGTAGTCCTTCGGAATAGAGCCGACCTTCGTTTTCCACGCGCTTCTTTGCAGGTCGATGCACGTGTTGATGCACACGCGCAAAAGCCACGCCTTTTCGTGAGACTCGTCGGAAAACGTTTTCCCAGATACGAAATATCGTAGAAAGGTCGTCTGAAACACGTCTTCCGCATCGGCCTTGTTGCGCATGCGAGCGAAAGCCAAGCGATACACCGCGTTGCCGTGCGCCCTCATTGCTTGAGCGCATTTTTGTTTTTGTGCGTCTTGATTCTGTTGCATACCATTCCTTGCTGTTGGTGCGATCGCGCTGTTTAAGTCGACACCTGATACACGATTCGAACCACATTCTTGTTGCGCATGTCGAAAAAGTGAGCAAAAGTGGCAAAAGTTATCGATAGCGGGGCAGTATGGCTATATCGATGGCAAAAGCGCTACCGGGTCGGGTGGGCGAAGACGCGCGACCAGCTGCTGCGCGACGAGTCTATCAGGGCCAGGATGGGCCCATCCTGAGACGACTTGCATAGACTGTTCGACAAGTCCGTGTCGGTGACAAAAAGTGCTTTTTGCGAGTTAATCCCCCTCGTTTTCGGAGTGCGGGGCATTCGCTTGCTCGTGGAAGGTGCGGTCGTTACGCCAAAGCTTGCGTTGGGGACATCGACAGAAGCGCGCCTAAGATTTGCTGCTCGCAAAAACGAACTTTTTGACAGCAGGAAGCCCGAAAGCCTCCAGGTTTTATCGCCTTGCTGTTGCGCACCGGGTGCCGCGTCCCGGGAATCGTAAATTAATCGTCAAACGTGTTGCTTTATCACTCTACTGTGCTAAAGTATCGAACAACGAACGCACCAGGCGGGTCGTTCCTGGTCGCTCGTGGACGAACGACCGACCGATAAACGAACGGTTGCTGAACGAATCGCCGGCGGGTGGCATCATGCGCTAGGGTGGAAGGACGCGCGCCTTTGGCACAAAGAGAAGGCGCGCGATTAGGAGCGATTAATCTTGCGCAGGCCGAAGCGTACGAGTTTTCGGACTTGCGTGGTTTTGCTTGCGGGCTACTGCCTGCAAGCGTAGGTAACGAAAGGTAGGGACATTCGCATGAACTACGTGACGCCTTCGGGCTTTCGCGACGTGCTGACCGACGAGGCGGTGCTGCGCGAGCAGGCTGCCCAGGCCGTGCAGGCGAACATGGCGGCGAAGGGCTATCTGCCCGTGGAAACGCCCACGCTCGAGGTGATGAACGTGCTGCAGGCCGGCGGTCGCATTCCCGGTACGCCGTTCAAGCTGTTCGATGCGCGCGGCGATCTTCTGGCCATGCGTCCCGATGTCACGTTGCAGATCGCGCGCATGTGCGCCACGCGCCTGGCCGGCCAGCCCGGCCCGTTTCGCTTCCGCTACATGCAGCGCGTGTTTCGCGAGGCGGAAGGTCAAACGCAGGCCGAGCCGCGCGAGACCACGCAGATGGGCGTCGAGCTTATCGGCGAAGCGGGCGCGGCGGCCGACGCCGAGGTCGTGGGGCTGCTGGCCGAGTCGCTTGAGCTGGCCGGTGTGCGCGATTTCAAGATCGCGCTTGCTTCGGTAAGCGTCTTGCGCGCGCTGCTGGCAACCTGCGGCGCGCCCGAAAGTTGGCGCGCTGCCGTGCTCGATGCGTACCACACTTCCAACTTCGTCACGCTCGACGAGCTGACCATAGGCGCTGGCGCGCAGGGCGTGCCGCCGGTGTTTGCCCAGGCCATCGACAAGCTTGCGCGCATTCGCGGCGGGCGCGAGGCCGTCGCCGAGGTGCGCTCGCTTGTGGCGCCGCTTGGGTGCGAAAGCGGGTTGGACAGCCTGGAGCGCGCTTACGACCTTCTGGAGCAGGCGGGCCTGGCCGACAGCATCCAGGTGGACTTCTCGGTCATGAGCAGCTTCGACTACTACACGGGCATCGTGTTCGAAGCCTACGCGCCGGGGTTGGGCGCGCCGCTGGGAAGCGGCGGTCGCTACGACAACACCATCGGTGCGTATGGTGAAGGCCGCCCCGCCGCCGGCTTCGCGTTCTTCCTGGAACGCGCCATGGCCGCCGCCGCGCAGGCCGACGAGCGCGCTGTCGCCGGCGTCGCGCCGCGTCCGCTGCGCATCGCCGTGCCGAAAGGCTCGCTCAACGTCGATTCCATCGCATGCTTGGCAGCGTGCGGCCTTGACGTCACCGGCCTTGACAACCCCGGCCGCCAGCTCATCATTCGCAATCCCGGCGTGGAGTACATCATCGTGCGCCCCTCCGACGCGCCGGCGTTCGTGGAGCTTGGCGCGGCCGACTGCGGCATCTGCGGCGAAGATTCCCTGGTGGAAGCGCAGCCCGATGTGGTGGAGCTTGCCGACCTGAAGTTCGGCGCCTGCCGCTTCATCGTGGCCGAGCCGGCTGGCGCCGCGGAGAAAACCGCCGAGCACTATCGCCGCCTGGGCTCCATCCGCATTGCCACGAAATACCCCAACATCACGCGCGCCCACTACGCGAAAACGGGCACGCAGGTGGAGATCGTGAAACTGCACGGAAACATCGAGCTGGCACCATTGACGGGGCTGGCCGAGCGCATCGTCGACATCACGGCCACCGGCACCACGCTGCGCGAGAACAACCTCGTCATCGTGGAAGACGTGCTGGCATCCACGGCCCGCTTCTTCGCGAACGGCACGTCCATGCGCACCGACCCGCGCATCGTCGAGCTGGCCGATGCCATGCGCGCCGGCGCCGCCGAGGGCAAGTGGGAGGCCACGGTCATTGCCGGCGGCGTGCAATCGCCGGCCGAGCCGCAAAGCTAGCAAACCCCGCCGCCGCGCCGCGGGACCGCCGAAAAGGAAACGGTGGGCCGCAGCCGTGTTTGGCGCTACCATAGCACCGCGCGCTTTTGCGCACCGAACAAGGTAAACAGCCGGAAAAGCCCGGCAGGACATAGAAAGAAGGAAACCATGCGTCGCGTCATCCTGAAAACCGGCGAGCAATTCTCCAACAAGCACCTCAAGCGCACGGGCGCGTTCAACGTCCAGGCCATGGCTGCGGCCACCAACATCATCGAGCAGGTGCGCGAGCAGGGCGACGCGGCTCTGCGCGAGCTCACCGAGAAGTTCGACGGCGTGAAAATCGACGACTTCCGCGTGCCGGCCGAGGCCATCGAGGCTGCTGCGGCGCAGGTGGATCCCAAAACCGAGGCCGCGCTGCAGAAGGCTGCGAAGCAGATTCGCGAATTTCACGAGCGCCAGGTCAAGCAGAGCTGGTTTTCCGTGCGCGAGGACGGCGCGCTGGTAGGCGCGAAGGTCACGCCGCTTGAAAGCGTGGGCATCTACGTGCCCGGCGGCCGCGCGCTTTACCCGTCCACCGTGCTTATGAACGCCCTGCCCGCCGCCGTTGCCGGCGTCGAGCGCATCGTGTGCGTCACGCCGCCCACGAAGGACGGTTCCATCGACCCGGTGGTGCTTGAGGCATGCCGCCTGGCAGGCGTTACGGAAATCTACACGGTCGGCGGCGCACAGGCTGTGGCCGCGCTGGCTTACGGCACCGAGTCCATCAAGCCGGTATGCAAAATCACGGGCCCGGGCAACGCGTTCGTGGCCGCGGCGAAGAAGATCGTTTCCGGCGATGTGGGAATCGACATGATCGCCGGCCCGTCCGAGGTGTGCGTCGTGGCCGATGAAACGGCTAATCCGGCCATGGTTGCCATCGACCTGATGGCTCAGGCCGAGCACGACCCGCTGGCAAGCTGCTACCTGGTCACGTTCGACGAGGAATACGCGGACAAGGTGGAAGCGGCCGTCGAGCAGCACATGAAGTCCTCCACGCGCGCCGAGATCACCACGGCATCGCTGGCTGACCAGGGCCTTATCGTCATCTGCGACTCCATGGAGCAGGCTATCCAGTCCGTCAACGTTATTGCGTCCGAGCACCTGGAGCTGCACTTCGACGGCGCGTTCGAGCAGCTTGGCGCCATCCGCAACGCCGGCGCCATCTTCGTGGGAGAGTGGACGCCCGAGGCCGTTGGCGACTACGTGGCCGGCCCGAACCACACGCTGCCCACCGGCGGTACGGCCCGCTATGCTTCGCCTCTTTCCACCGACGAGTTCATCAAGCACTCCAGCGTCATCCAGTATTCCGCGAAGTCGCTGGCAAACGACGCCGACGCCGTCATCGCCATCGCCCGCCACGAGGGCCTGTGGGCACATGCCCGCAGCGTCGAGCTGCGCAAGGCCCTGGTGGAGACCGGCGACATCTACGGTTTGGACGGCGCCGATGAATAGCGTCCGCGCATCCGCCCCGCAGCTGGCCGACATCACGCCCTACGACCCGAAGTACCTTCCGGCGCGCGCGTACCTGTCGGCTAACGAGAACCCCTCGGACGTGGAAACCGAGGTGCGCAACGAGATAAAGCGCGAGATCAACAAGGTGGCGTTCAACCGCTACCCCGATCCGCTTGCCAACGAGCTGCGCGACATGATCGCCGAGGCCAACGGCCTTGACCGTGACCAGGTGCTTGTGGGCAACGGCGGCGACGAGCTGCTGTTCAACATCGCGCTTGCCTGGGGCGGGCCGGGGCGCAAGTTCCTGAACATGCCGCCGACGTTTTCCGTGTACCAGAACAATGCCGAGCTCGCGAACACCGAGGTGGTGAACATCCCACGCCGCGCCGACTACTCCATCGACGAGGAAGCGGTGCTTGCGCGCGTGGCGCAAGGTGACATCGACTACGTCATCGTCACCAGCCCGAACAACCCCACGGGCGATTTGGCCGACGAGCGCTTCATCCTGCGTCTGCTTGACGCCACCGATGCGCTGGTGATGGTGGACGAGGCGTACTTCGAGTTTTCGCGCGGCACGGTGCGCCCGTACCTGGCAAACCACAAGAACCTGGTCATCCTGCGCACGTTTTCCAAGGCGTTCTCGCTTGCGGGCGTGCGCGTGGGATACCTGCTGGGAAACGCCGAGGTCATCCGCGAGTTCATAAAGGTACGTCAACCGTATTCGGTCGACGCGGTGTCGCAGGCCATCGCGCGCGTGGTGTTCCGTAACCGCGCGAAGTTCGAGCGCGGCATCATGCAGATTATCTCCGAGCGCGGGCGCGTGTTCGAGGCGCTGGGGCAGCTGCCGGGCGTGACGGCGTATCCGTCCAACGCCAACTACATTCTGTTCCACGTTGAAGGCGCAGGTCAGGTGTGGCAGCAGCTGTACGACCGCGGCATCCTGGTGCGCGATTTCAGCCGCGCGAACATGCTTGAGGACTGCCTGCGCGTGTCCATCGGCAGCCCCCAGGAAAACGACGAGCTGCTGGCAGCGCTGCAAGAGATTTTGTCCAAGTAGCGGAAAATGGGACAAGGGGACAGTCCCTTTGTCCCATTTTTTACGAGGGAAAGGCGGGCGCTATGAGCGAACGCGTTGCGCGTATCTCGCGCACCACGAAGGAGACCGACATCGAGCTGTCGGTCGACCTCGACGGCACCGGTACCACGGATGTGGAAACGGGCATCGGGTTTTTCGACCACATGCTCACGGCGTTCGGCCGCCACGGCCTGTTCGACCTGTCGGTGCGCTGCGCGGGCGACTTGGAAGTTGACGGGCACCATTCGGTCGAGGACGTCGGAATCGTTATGGGCCAGGCGTTCGCCCAGGCGCTTGGCGACAAGCGCGGCATCCGCCGCTTCGGCGACATCGCGCTGCCTATGGACGAGGCGCTCATCTTGGCGGCCGTGGACATTTCCGGCCGTGGCCAGCTGTTTTGGGATGCGCAGGTGCCGCCGGTGATGGTGGGCTCCTTCGATGCCACGCTGGCGAAGGAGTTCTTCATCGCGTTTGCGGCCAACGCTGGCGTCACGCTGCACGTGCGTCAGCTTGCGGGCGAGAACACCCACCACGTTATCGAAGGCATGTTCAAGGCCGTTGCGCGCGCCATGCGCCAGGCCTGCGAGCCCGACCCGCGCATGGGCGACGCTCTGCCCTCCACCAAAGGAATGCTCTAGAGGGGTTCCGCCGGCCTGCCGGCCGGCGGACCTGCTCGACGCTGTGGCCGCCTGTGGCACGCCGTCTTGCGCCTCAGCTGCGCGAGCATGGCCCGAAGGCCAATGCTCGCTTGCTTCAGCACAATACGACGCACCACAAGCGCCCTCGCTGACTTTATCTGACCTGCGATTTTGTGAGTTGAAAGGCGCTTATGATCGCTGTTGTTGACTACAAGAAGGGCAATTTGCTGTCTGTTGAGCGCGGGTTGCGCGCGGCGGGCGGCGATGCTCGCATCACGTCGGATGCGGGCAGGATAGCCGCTGCTGACGCTATCGTGCTGCCGGGCGTTGGCGCGTTCGCCGATGCGGCCGCCACCATGGAGGAGCTTGGCCAGATGCAGGCCATCCGCGAATGCGTGGCGGCAGGCGTACCGTTTCTGGGCATCTGCCTGGGCGAGCACCTGCTGTTCGAGGAAGGCACGGAAGGTGCGAGCGACGCCGGCAACCCGCACGGCTTGGGAATCCTTCCCGGCTGCGTCGACCGCATGCCGAAAACGGATGCCGAGGGGCGCGCCTACAAGGTGCCGCACGTGGGCTGGAACACCGTGGAGTTCGCGGAAGGCCAGGCGGAAAATCCGCTGTTCGCTGGTATCGAATCGGGCACGTACTTCTACTTCACGCACAGCTACATTGCGCCCGAGGGGCCGCACACCATCGCGTGCACCACGCACAGCGTGACGTTCCCGTGCGCGGTGGCGCGCGGCAACGTGTTCGGCGTGCAATTCCATCCCGAGAAAAGCTCGGATGCGGGCGCGGCGGTGCTGCGCAACTTCGTGAACATCGTGAACGCGGCGGCGGGCGCCGCGCAAGGCTAGGAGGACGCCATGTACCTGCTTCCCGCAATCGACATTTTGGGCGGCAAGGCCGTTCGCCTGGCGAAAGGCGATTACAACCAGGTGACCGTCTACAATGACGACCCCGTGGCCCAGGCTCGCGCCTTCGAAGAGGCCGGCGCCACATGGGTACACGTCGTGGACCTTGACGGCGCGCGCTCGGGCGTGCCGGAAAACATCGCCATCGTGGAGCGCATCGTGCGCGAAACGTCGCTGAACGTGGAAATCGGCGGCGGCATCCGCAGCCTGGAGACGCTCAAGCGCTTGGCCGACGCGGGCGCGGCGCGCATGGTACTGGGCACGGCGCTGGTGAACGACCCCGAGCTTGCGCGCGCTGCCGTTGACGCCGTGGGCGGCGACCGCCTGACGGCCGGCATCGACGCGAAGGGCGGGGAAGTGGCCGTTTCCGGCTGGATCGAAGGCTCGGGCGTAGCCGCCACCGACCTGGCGCGCGCTATGAGCGAAGCGGGTTTTCGCCACATCGTGTATACCGACATTGCGCGCGATGGCATGCAAACCGGCATCGACGTGCAGGCGTACGTGGACATGGCCGCGGCGTTCGGGCATCCCGTCATCGCCAGCGGCGGCGTTGCCAGCGTGGCCGACATTCAGCGCTTAGCGCCGGTTGCGGTGTCCATCGAAGGCGTCATCACGGGCCGCGCAGTCTACGAAGGCACGCTCGACGTAGCCGAAGGCGTTCGGATGTGCGCCGGCCTGACGGCCGCGGAAGGAGGCACCGCATGCTAGCGAAACGCGTTATCCCGTGCATGGACGTGAAGGACGGCCGCGTGGTCAAGGGCGTGAACTTCGTGAACCTGCGCGATGCGGGCGACCCCATCGAGCTGGCGCAGCGCTACGACGAGCAGCGCGCCGACGAGGTTATCTTCCTTGATATCACCGCCACGTCAGACAAGCGCGAAACCACTGTTGACCTGGCCAGTCGCGCCAGTGCGCAGCTGCACCTGCCGTATTGCGTTGGCGGCGGCTTCCGCAGCGTGGCCGATATCCGCCGCATGATTGCCGCCGGCGCCGACAAGGTGTCGGTCAACAGCGCGGCGGTGGCGAACCCCCAGCTCATCACCGATGCGGCCGCGGCGTTCGGCGGCCAGGCCATCCTGTGCGCCATCGACGCGAAGCGTCGTGCCGACAACCCGAACAAGTGGGAAGTCTACGTGCACGGCGGGCGCACGGCCACGGGCATCGACGCGGTGGAGTGGGCCGCCGAGGCCGCCCGCCGGGGCGCGGGCGAGATCCTGCTTACCAGCATGGACCGCGACGGCAGCAAAGACGGCTTCGACTGCGCGCTGACCAGGGCCGTTGCACGCGCGGTCGACATTCCCGTCATCGCCAGCGGCGGCGTGGGCAAGCTCGAGCACTTCGCCGAGGGCATCATCGACGGCGAAGCCGACGCCGTGCTTGCCGCCAGCGTCTTCCACTTCGGCGAATTCACCGTTCGCCAGGTGAAGGAATACATGCGCTCCCAAGGCATTCCGGTGCGCCTGTAGAAGGCCGCCTGCTTCGCAACTTTTGCGGCGCGTCTGCTCAGGCGTGCCGTTTTTCTGTCGGCTTGTCATTGACCGCCGCCGTTTGACCCTCCCAACGAAAGGACCGACTATGCAAGCACAGCTTCCCGAGCTGAAATACAACGCCGATGGGCTTATCCCGTGCATCGTGCAGGATGTCGAAACGCGCGAGGTGCTGATGATGGCGTGGATGAACGCCGAAAGCCTGCAGCTTACGCTTGAGCGCGGCGAGACGGTGTTTTGGAGCCGCAGCCGCCAAGAACTGTGGCACAAAGGCGCCACCAGCGGAAACACGCAGAAGATCACTGAGCTGCGCTACGATTGCGACGCCGACACGCTGCTTGCGCTTGTGCACCCGGCCGGCCCCGCCTGTCACACCGGCGCCACCAGCTGCTTCTTCCGCACGCTGAAGGCGTTCTAACGGCTTCAGCCTTTGCTTTTCGCGGCGGGCGCGCGTTTGCGTGCCCGCCGTTTCTCGTTTTGCCGCAACTCGTGCGCATCGCGTAGTTATCTGGTGTTATGCGCTTGCACCTGCTTGCCGGCTGCGTTATTCTGCCCGTAGTTCTTTTCCTCGGAAGAAAACCCTTCACATCATCCGTTCCCATGAATCCCTCGCGCTATCTCTATGCGCTTAGTGGGTAACGACCCGAATCTACAAGGAGGAATAAGGGTGAAGTTCTTTCTGGACACGGCTGATCTAGCCGAAATCGAAGAGGCCGCAAGCTGGGGCGCCCTGGCCGGCGTCACCACCAACCCCTCGCTGTACGCGAAAATCGGCGGCAAGCTCGACGACTTCCACAACCACATGAAGCGCATCTGCGACATCGTCGGCCCCGACTGCCCGGTGTCCGCCGAATCCGTGGCCATGACGCGCGACGAGATCGTGGCCGACGGCCGCAAGCTGGCCGAGATCGCGCCGAACATCGTCGTGAAGGTCCCCACCATGGTCGAGGGCCTGGCAGCCACGCACACGCTGGCCGCCGAGGGCATCCCGGTGAACATGACGCTGTGCTTCAGCGTGCCGCAGGCGCTTCTGGCCGCCCGCGCCGGCGCCCGCTACATCAGCCCGTTCATCGGCCGCTTCGACGACATCTCCGAAGACGGTCTGGCGCAGGTGGAAAACATCGTCACGGCCATCAACAACTACGACTTCACGGCCAACACCGTCAACGGCGAGCAGGTCGAGATCATCGCCGCATCCGTGCGCAGCGCCAACCACGTGACGCAGGCCGCGCTCATGGGCGCCGACATCGCCACCGTGCCGTTCAACGTGCTGAAGAAGATGGTGCAGCATCCGCTGACCGACCGCGGCCTGGACACCTTCATGAAGGACTGGGAGAAGGTAGCTAACGCATGAGCGAAGACCAGAATGTGACGGAGGCCCCGGTCGCCGAGGCCCCCGTCGCCGAGGCCTCTGCTGCCGCGCCGCCCGTGAAGCGCCGCCCGGGACGTCCGCGCAAGCGTCCCGTTGCCGAAGACGCCGCCGGGGCCGAAGCTGCCGGCAAGCAAGAAGCGCCGGCAAACGCCGAAGAGGCTCCCAAAACGCCGGCGAAGCGCCGCCCGGGTCGTCCGCGCAAGAAGATCGAGACGGCCCCCGTTGGCGAACATGCTGCCGAAAAGGCAGAAGCCGCGGCTGCTGACCAGGAAAAACCTACGCAGCCTGTCGAAAAATCCGAAGTTGAGAAACCTGCCCGCAAAACGCGCACGCGCCGCACGCGCGTGAAGCGAGATGCTGCCGAGGAGAGTGCCGAGGTCGCAACGGCTGCCGAGTCCGCTGTCGCGGCAGAGACTGCCGACGAGGCGCTGCAGGCCAAGGCGGAGCACAAGGCTTCCGATGCCCCGGCAACCGACGAGGCGCCCGCAAAGGCCCAGGACGCGCCGCAAGGCGAAGCGGCCGGCGAAGCTGCCGACGCCAAGGACGCTCAGGACATGGCGCCCGGTCGTGCCGCGCGTGCTGCGCGCACGCCGCGCAAGTCGGTGCGCGCTTCCGGTTCCGCGCATGCCGATCGCGACGGTCGCAAACAGCGCGACGGCGGCGAGCGCGCCGAAGGCCGCAACGACAAGAACAACCGCCACAACAACGATCGCAACGACCGTGACCAGCGTGACCAGCGCAACGATCGCAACAACAACGATCGCAAGAACCGCAACGACAAGAACAACCGCCACGACCGCCATCAGCGCAACAACAACCGCGAGGTTGTGCCCAGCGTCACGAAGGAGGACCTGACCAAGCTCAAGGTTGCCGAGCTGCGCGCGAAGGCCGCCGAGCTTGACGTCGACGTTGCGGGCCTGAAGAAGGCCGAGCTTGTCGACGCCGTGTTCGACGCCACCATGAAGGCCGAAGGCTTCATCGAGGTCGAGGGCATCTTGGACATCCTGCAGGATGGCTACGGTTTCTTGCGCACGAACGGCTATCTGCCCAGCGAGCAGGACTGCTACGTGGGCCTGTCCACCATCCGCCGCAACGGCCTGCGCAAAGGCGACAAGATCACGGGCACCACGCGCCCGGCGCGCCCGAACGAGAAGTACGCCGCCGTGCAGAAGGTGCTTACCATCAACGGCGTTGCCGCCGAAGAAGTGGGCAAGCGCGTGCGCTTCGGCGACCTGACGCCGGTGTACCCCGACGAGTGCCTGACCATGGAGCACGGCAAGTCCACCATCACGGCGCGCGTCATCGACCTGGTCAGCCCCATCGGCAAGGGCCAGCGCGGTCTCATCGTCAGCCCGCCGAAGGCCGGCAAGACCACTATCTTGAAGGACATCGCGGCTGCCATCAGCGCAAACAACCCGGAAGTGCACCTTATGTGCCTGCTGGTTGACGAGCGCCCCGAGGAAGTCACGGACATGCAGCGCTCCATCAAGGGCGAGGTCATCTCCTCAACGTTCGACATGCCCACGGAAAATCACATCCAGGTTTCCGAGCTGGTCATCGAGCGTGCGAAGCGCCTGGTGGAAGACGGCAAAGACGTGGTGGTGCTGCTTGACAGCCTCACGCGCCTGGCGCGTGCCTACAATCTGGCGCAGCCGGCGTCTGGCCGCATCCTGTCGGGCGGCGTCGATTCCACGGCCCTGTACCCGCCGAAGAAGTTCTTGGGCGCAGCCCGCAACATCGAAGGCGGCGGCAGCCTGACCATTCTGGCGTCTGCCCTGGTGGAAACGGGTTCGAAGATGGACGAGGTCATCTTCGAGGAGTTCAAGGGCACGGGCAACATGGAGCTCAAGCTCGACCGCAACCTGGCCGACCGCCGCATTTTCCCGGCAATCGACCCGGTGGCTTCGGGCACGCGCAAGGAAGATCTGCTGCTCAATCCGCAGGAGGCCCCGCTTATCTGGGCGGTGCGCCGCATCCTGGCGAACACGAACAACACCGAGCGCGCCATGGACATGCTCATCAAGTCCTTGAAGCGCACGAACGACAACACCGAGTTTTTGATGCGCGCCGCGAAGAAGGCGCAGCATTCCAACGGTGTTGCAAACTTAGATTTCTAAGGGAGATATCAATCTGATGGCAACAACGCAAAACAACGTCTCGCCGGTGACGTGGCCGAAGCGCGCGGTGGTGACCGCGGGCATGCCGTACGGCAACAAGCCGCTGCATTTCGGGCACGTTGCCGGCGTGTTCGTGCCGGCCGACTGCTTCGCGCGCTTTTTGCGCGACCGCATCGGCGCCGAAAACGTTCGCTTCATCAGCGGAACCGACTGCTTCGGCTCTCCCATCAACGAGGGCTACCGCAAGCTGGTGGAAGCCGGCGAGTTCACCGGCACCATCGAGGAATACGTCGAGCGCAACCACAACAAGCAGAAGGCCACGCTTGACTCCTACGACATCAGCCTGAACATCTACGAAGGCTCCAACATCGGGCATTCCGGCGAGGTGCATCAGGGCATCAGCGAGGCGTTCATCAAGAAGTTGCACGAAAACGGCTGGCTGCACAAGCGCTCCACGCTGCAGTTCTACGACCCGCAGGCGGGCACGTTCCTCAACGGCCGCCAGGTGCAGGGCCACTGCCCCGTGCAGGGCTGCAAGTCCGAGCACGCCTACGCCGACGAGTGCGATCTTGGCCACAGCTTCGCGCCTGAAGACCTTATCGCGCCGAAGTCGTCCCTGACGGGCGTCACGCCCGAGATGCGCCCGGTGGAGAACTGGTACTTCGATCTGCCGGCGTTCACGGAGTTTCTGAAGAAGCACGTCGAAGCGCTTGAGGCCGACCCCGAGGTGCGTCCCATCGTGCCGCAAACCATCAAGGAGTTTCTGGCCCCGCCGGTTGTGTACATCAAAAACGAGCTGCACGACCAGTACCTGGCCATTGCCGACAAGCTGCCGCACCATGTGTTCCACGAGGCCGAGAAGGGCAAGCAGTCCTTCGAGATCGAATTCGACAACATCGACGACCGCGATGCAGCGCGCGATGTGCTTACCGGCGCGCAAATCCGTTTTCGCACGGGCAAGGCGCTGGTGCCGTTCCGCATCACCGGCAACATCGAATGGGGCGTGAAGGCCCCGGTCATCGACGGCCTTGAGGGCCTGACGGTGTGGTGCTGGCCTGAAAGCCTGTGGGCCCCCATGAGCTTCACCATGGCCGTGAACGACAAGATGGGCCTGCCGCGCGGCAGTTGGCGCGATTTCTGGTGCTCTGAGGATTCCGAGGTGTACCAGTTCATCGGCCAGGACAACCTGTACTTCTACGGCGTGGCCCAGCCGGCGCTCATCGAAGCGCTGCGCCCCGGCGACATCCTGACGCCGGGCGAGACGGACCACCCCATCCGCCAAACGAAGCTGGTGGCGAACCACCATATTCTGCTGGGGAACAAGAAGGCCTCGTCGTCGGGCGCGGTGAAGCCGCCTACGGCCGACGAGCTGCTTGAGTACTACACGGTCGAGCAGCTGCGCGCGCACTTCCTGGCGCTTGGCCTTGACCAGAAGTCCGTGGGATTCAAGCCCAAGCCGTTCGACCCCGACGAGTCTAAGCGCGAAGACCCGCGCGTTGCCGACCCGGTGCTCAAAGAGGGCGCGCTGCTCACGAACGTGTTCAACCGCCTGGCCCGCAGCTGCTTCTACGAGGCTCAGAAGAACTTCGAGGGCTGGATGCCGCTCGGCCGCGTGTCCGACGAGGTGCGCGAGCGTGCCCACGCGGTTATGTCGGAGTACGACGCCACTATGCACAAGGTGGAGCTGCACACCATCATGTCCATCATGGACACGTTCATCCGTTGGGCGAACAAGTACTGGACGGACAACATCCGCACGGCTGAGAAGGAAGGCGACGAGGTGCTGCGCCGCCAGGTGCTGGTGGATTGCTTCTACCTGCTGCGCGTGGCTACGCTGCTTATGCATCCGGTGGTGCCGAAGGGCTGCGAGAAGATCGCCGACTACTTAAGCTTCGAGTTCGAGGACTTCTTCAGCTGGAATTTCGACTTCGAGGACATGAACGAGCTGTGCCACGGTCTGGAGCTTGAAGACGGCCGCCATCGCATCCGCGAGCTGCCCCCGCGCTTCGACTTCTTCAGCAAACACCCGTCGCAATTTAAGTAGTTCCGTTTGCCTGTCGGCAAACGGACTGACTCGACGCCGTGGGCCGCTGTGGCACCCCATCTTGCCCTTCAATTTCACGGGCATGGCCGAAAGGCCAATGCCCGCTCATTTCAGGGCAACCTGGGGCACCACAGCGGCCCTCGCTGACTTTGGTGGACCTGTGGCGTTGTGATTTTGGGACAAAGGGACTGTCCCTTTGTCCCATTTCTATTCGAGGAGATTTTTCTATGCATGTTGATTTGTATTCCGATGGGGCTTCTCGGGGCAACCCTGGTCCTGGGGGGTACGGCAGCATTTTGCGGTTCGTGGACAGCAAGGGCGGCGTGCACGAGCGCGAATTCTCGCAGGGGTACCGTTGCACCACGAACAACCGCATGGAGCTGCTCGGCGCCATCGTTGCGCTTGAGGCGCTCAAGCGGCCTTGCCATGTGACGCTGTACTCCGACTCGCAGTACCTGGTGAATGCGTTCAACCAGCATTGGGTTGACGGGTGGCTTAAGCGCGGGTGGAAGAATTCGCAGAAGCAGCCCGTGAAAAACGTCGATTTGTGGAAGCGCATGCTTGAGGCCAAGCAACCGCACGACGTTAAGTTCGTGTGGGTGAAAGGCCATGCCGGGCATCCGGAAAACGAGCGCTGCGACCAGCTGGCAACAACGGCCGCCGACGACCCGACACGCCACAAGGAGGACGCGGGTTTTCGCGGGTAATAAGGTTCCCGCGGGGCTTTCTATGGCTGTCTTCTGGAAGGAGGGCGGCCGTTTTCATGCAAATGCGCAAAAAACTGTTGACAGCAGCGAAGGGGGATAAGCGGCCAAAAAATGGCAGGTGAGCGGCCCGATAGCCGCACGAACGCCGCATTTTCGGTAGCGAACGCGTTGCTGCTGCGTGTGCCCGTTCGGTGAACATGAGGAGTTTCTTGTTGTGCCGATGGTAGACTGAGCACAGTTTGCGCTGCAATCCATAAAGGAGGTTTTTGCATGCAGCAAGAAATGAAATTGCGCAGGCGCATCGCCGGAGGGGCGGTTGCGGCTGTTTTGACGTGTGGCCTCATGATTCCGCAGGCCGCCTTTGCCGAGCCCGATTCCGCTTCGAAGCAGGCCGAGGCTCAGGCTGTGTTGGCTTCTTTGAACTCCATGCAGATGGAGCTTGATCAGGCGTCAGCAAACTACGGTGAGGCTCTGGCCGAACAGGAAGCTGCTCAGCAGTCTGCTGACGAGGCTCAAACTCGCATCGATGAAATCAACGTTGAAATCGCCGACGTGCAGTCCCGTTTGGGCGATCGCGCTCACAGCATGTATCGCTCCGGCGCTGCATCGTTTTTGGACCTGTTGCTTGGTTCCACGTCGTTTTCCGAGTTCGCCACGAACTGGGACCTGCTGAACAAGGTCAACAACAACGATGCCGAGCTGGTGCAGAAGAACAAGGATCTGCGCGATGAGGCTCAGCAGCAGAAGGACACGTTCGACGAGCAAACGCGCATCGCGGCCCAGAAGGCCAATGAAGCCAAGCAACTTCAGGATGAAGCTCAGTCCACGGTGAACTCCATGCAGGCTACCTACGACAGCTTGTCTGCCGAGGTTGCCGAGCTTGTTGCCCAGGAGAAGGCGGCGCAGGAGGCGGCGGCTGCCGCCCAGGCGCAACAGACCGTTGAGCAGTCTGCAAACCAGGCTGCTAGCAATGACAACGGCGGAAGCAACGATGGCGGCAGCAACGGCGGCTACATCGATAACGGCGGCAGTTCCGACGGCGGCAGCAACAATGGCGGCAGCAACAATGGCGGCGGTAGCAACGGCGGCAGCTCTTCCAGCCAGCCCAGCTACAACCCGTCAACTGGCAATGCTGTTGTCGATCGCGCTTACAGCAAGATTGGCTGCTGGTACTCGTGGGGCGCTGTTGGCCCGGATACGTTTGACTGCTCCGGTCTGGTCAGCTATGCGCTGACGGGCAGTTATTCGCGCTTGGGCACCACGTACACGTTCATGGCGTGGCCGCAGGTTTCCGATCCGCAGCCGGGTGACATTTGCACCAGCTCGTACCACTGCGGTATCTATATTGGCGGTGGCCAAATGATTCATGCTCCGCAGCAAGGTGAGCAAGTTAAGGTCGGGCCCGTCCAAAGCGACATGATTATCGTTCGCTGCCCCTGGTAGCCCTCCAATAACATTCGTGAAAAGGCGTTCGAATGAAAGTTCGGGCGCCTTTTTCATGCTCAAATAGCGTTGCAATGCACAAGAGGCGCCCGAATTGCATAGGGCGCCTCTTGTGCAATAAGTGCTTGTTTTCTTGATACGCGGAGGTTTACCCTTCGCAGGCCTGCTCGATCAGCTTGCGAAGGTTGTCGAAGCCGATTTTCTTCTCGCTTGACGTTACCAGCATGGGCACGTCGTCGGGCAGTGCAAGCTGGCGGCGCAGCAGGGCGGCCTGCTTGTTCTGCTGGTTTTTCGACAGCTTGTCGGCCTTCGTCAGAACCACGGCGAACGGCAGCCCCGCTTCCTGCAAAAACCCGATCATGTTCAGGTCAAGCTGCTGTGCCTCGTGGCGGATGTCCACCAGGCTTACCACCAGCGCGAAGTTGCGGTCCTGGTTGAAGTAACCCTCGATCAGCTCGGCCCAGCGGCCCTTTTCCGACTTCGCCACGCGCGCGTAGCCGTAGCCGGGCAGGTCCACGAAACGCGCCGTGTCGGTGGCGAAGAAGTTGATGGTGGACGTTTTGCCGGGCTTCTGCGACACTTTCGCCAGGCTTTTGCGTCCGAACAGGGCGTTGAGCATAGAGGACTTGCCCACGTTCGAGCGGCCGGCGAACGCCACTTCTGGAAGCGTCGAGGGCGGCAGCTGCGAAGAGATACCGAACGAGCGCTCGAACGCTACTTTGTTGAAATTCATAGGTGCTCCCACAGGTTCGATGGTAGAAACGCGACGGTTTGTGCGGCGCTTCGGGACTTGGAGCCCGCTGCGATAGCGTCGCGTGTCTTTCATGGTAACGGCTTGACGCCGCCTTCGGGTGCGGCGGGTTCACGATTCGCACAAATCCCGTATGCTGCGGTTTACCGTTATCTTTCGGTAACCTTCGCGCCGCCTGCCGGGCGCGAGACGTGCTACTTGTGCTTCTTACCAGTGTAAACGCACAGGCCCATGCACACGCATGCGGCCATGGCGAAGAAACGGTGCCACTTCATGCCGGCCTCCTTTCGGCGAACATCGAGTTAACCAAAATCAACGCAGATAGTTAACCACTTTTTAACCATTTGACGCGCATTTTGCGTGGCACTATTCTATCTCGGTAAGGTAATTGCGGGCGCGAGAATTCGATGCTCGAGATGGCGGCGGGACGCCGCAAGAAAGGATGGAACTCATGAAGTTCGGCAAGCGTGATGGTTGGATGGTCGCTGGCGGTTTCGTGCTGGGCACGCTGGGCGTGAAGGCGCTCACCAGCAACACGGCCAAGAAGTGCTACGTGCAGGGCGTTGCGAAGAGCCTGCAGGCCAAGGCTGCCTACCAGGACGTCGTTGAGCAGGCCAAGGCCCAGGTCGACGACATCGTTGCCGAGGCCAACTACATCAACGAGTCCGCTAAGGCCGACCAGCCCGAGGCTGCTGCGGAATAGCGCAAGAAGCGATTCGTTATGAAATATCAAATTGCAAACGAGCTTCCGGGCCGTTTGCGCGTGACGCTGGCGGGCCATGTCCCGCCAGCGGACCTTGACGCGCTGTATCGCGTGATCGGCCAGTGCCCGGACGTCGTGAAATCAACGGTGTATCCGCGCATCGGCTCGGTGGCACTGACGTATCGCGCCACGCCCGGGGCTCGCGCTCGCGTGCTTTCGCACTTATCCAGCATCGACGCGGCAGCCATCGCGAAGGCCAAGCAGGGTTGCGGGCTGGAGCTTGCCCCGCGCGCCCATTCGCTGCTTATGGACTTGGCCGAGTTGGTGGGGTCGTTCCTGCTGCGCCGCTGGTTCCTTCCGAAGCCCCTTGCCGCCGCTTGGGCCGTATGGAGCTACCGCAAATTCCTGTTCGAGGGTCTAAAGTCGCTGGCCAACGGGCGCCTGGACGTGCCGGTGCTTGACGCGGCGGCCATCGGCATCTCGTTCTTGAAGCGCGATCCGCGCACGGCCGGCACCACCATGTTGCTGCTCAACGTCGGCGAGACGCTTGAGGAATACACGCGCAGCCGTTCGGAAGGTGCGCTTATCAACGCGCTTTTGGACCTGCCCGAATCCGCTCAGCTTGTCGAAGGCGACACCGAGGTGCAGGTGCCCGCGAACACGCTGAAGCCCGGTCAGCTTATTGCCGTGCGCACCGGCATGCCCGTGTGCGTCGACGGCGTGGTGGTGCGCGGTTGCGCCATGGTCAACCAGGCGGCGCTTACCGGCGAGCCTTTGGCCGTGGAACGCACGGTCGGCGACGACGTGTTCGCCGGCACCGCGGTGGAAGACGGCGAGATCATCGTCGAAGTGAAGGCCAACGAGGGCGACACGAAGCTGCGCTCCATCGTCAATTTGGTGGAGCAGACCGAAACGTACAAGTCTGAAACGCAGTCGCGCATGGAGCATCTGGCCGACCGCATCGTGCCGTGGAACTTCCTGCTTGCCGGCATCGTGGCGCTGACCACGCGCAGCCTGGTGAAAACGTCGGCGGCGCTCATGGTTGACTACTCGTGCGCGCTGAAGCTTACCGGCTCCATCGCCGTGCTGTCCGCCATGAGCCAGTCGGCGCAGTCCGGCTTCACCGTGAAGGGCTCGCAGCATCTTGAGCGCATGGCCCAGGCCGACACCATCGTGTTCGACAAAACGGGCACGCTCACCGAGGCAACGCCCGAGGTGGCGCGTGTGCTCACGCTCGACGGCTGGGATGCCGACGAGGTGCTGCGTTTCGCCGCCTGCCTGGAAGAGCACTTCCCGCACCCGGTAGCTCGCGCCGTCGTGCGCGCCGCGGCCGAGAAGAACCTCGAACACCGCGAACGCCACGCCGAGGTGGAGTACATCGTGGCGCACGGCATCGCCAGCTCGCTTGACGGCAAGCGCGTCGTCATCGGCTCGGAGCATTTCGTGGTCGAAGACGAGCAGGTGGAAATCTCCGAGGCCCACAAGGCGCTTATCGCCGAGCAGACCGAGGGGCTGTCGCCTTTGTATCTGGCCGTCGATGGCAAGCTTATGGGCGTCATCGGCGTGCAGGACCCGCTGAAGGCCGGCGTGCCCGAGGCCGTGGCCGAGCTGCGCCGCCTGGGCTTTACCCGCGTGGTCATGCTGACGGGCGACAACGAGCGCACGGCGGCGCGCATCGCCGAGCAGGCGGGCGTGACGGAATTCCGCGCGAACCTGCTGCCTGAAGACAAGTACGCGTTTATCGAGAACCTGAAGGCCCAGGGCGCGAACGTGGTCATGGTGGGCGACGGCGTCAACGACGCCCCGGCGCTGGCACTTGCCGACGTGGGCATTGCCATGGGGCAGGGCACCGCGGTGGCCAAGGAAGTAGCCGATATCACGCTGACCGGCGGCAACCTTGGCGCCATCGTGTCGCTGCGCCGCATGAGCGAAGGGCTGATGGAGCGCCTCGGCGGCAGCTTCAAGGCCGTCATGCTCATCAACTCGGGGCTGCTTGCGGCGGGCATCGCCGGCGTCATCACGCCCCAGATGTCCTCGCTTCTGCACAACGCCTCAACGGTGACGCTGTCCATGCGCAATTCCAAGCGCTACGACGTGTAACACCTTGCGCGGTCCGTCAGGTAACCCCTGGCGGGCCGCGTTTGCGTGCGTGTATGCGCGCAGATGGCGGCACGCCCGCTTTCGCGCAGGCATTTCGTGAAGAAGCGCACATATTATCGGCGCCCCGTTGCAAACGCCCGGGGGCGTTGCTATACTTCGAGGGCTGTTTTTTATCACACATGCATGTGCGACCCAACCCGCTAGTGGCCAGTACTGGTTGCGGGTGCCGGGGATGACCGCATGCAGAGGACTAACGAATGGAGAGTGTCATGGCTAAGATCAGCATTCAGACCCTGCTCGATGCAGGCGCGCACTTCGGTCATCAGAAGCGTCGCTGGAACCCCAAGATGAAGCAGTACATCTTCGGCGCTCGCGGCGACATCTACATCCTGGACCTGAAGCAGACCCTCATCGGCATGGACCAGGCTTACACCTTTGTTTCCAACATCGCCAAGAACGGTGGTTCCGTCCTGTTCGTCGGCACGAAGAAGCAGGCTCAGGAAGCCGTCGCCGACGCCGCTAACCGCTGCGGCATGCCCTACGTCAACGCTCGTTGGCTCGGCGGCATGATGACGAACTTCGTGACCATCCGCTCTCGCGTCACCCGCATGGAAGAGCTCGAGGCCATGGAGGCCGACGGCCGCATGGCTCTGCTGCCGAAAAAGGAGCAGATCCTGCTGCGCAAGGAGCTGTCCAAGCTGCAGACCAACCTCAACGGCATCCGCAACATGAAGCGCGTCCCCGACGCCATCTTCGTGATCGACACCAACCGCGAGGAGATCGCGCTGCACGAGGCTCATCGCCTGAACATCCCCGTGGTGGGCACGCTCGACACGAACTGCGATCCGGACGACGTCGAGTACGGCATCCCGGCTAACGACGACGCCATCCGCTCCGTCAAGCTGCTGGCCGAGTTCATCGCTGACGCCGTCATCGCCGGCACCGGTGCTCCGGTGTCCGCCGAGGAGATGGCTGCTCCGGCCGAGGCTGCTCAGGCTGAGGCTGCTGCTCCGGCTGCCGAATAAGCATCAGGCTTTTCAAGGTGAAACGCGCCGTCGGTCCCTGCTTTGGCGGCCGACGGCGTTTTGAGGTTATTACGGTGCGGCAGGCCGCTGCGCCGAAACAACGATAGAAAGGATCAACGTGGCTGCTATTACCGCTTCCATGGTCAAGGAACTGCGCGAGATGACCGACGCTGGCATGATGGAGTGCAAGAAGGCTCTCGTCGAGGCTGACGGCGACATGGACAAGGCTGTCGACGTACTGCGCACCCGTGGCCTGGCCGCTGCCGCCAAGAAGGCCGGCCGTGCCACCAACGAGGGCACCGTCATGACCGTCGTGGCCGAGGACGCCAAGTCCGCTGCCGTGGTCGAGCTGAACTGCGAGACCGACTTCGTGGGCATGAACGAGAAGTTCAAGGCTTACGCCGAGAAGCTTGGCCGCGCTGCTCTGGCCGCTAACGCTGCCGACGTCGAGGCCCTGAAGGCCGCTTCCTACGAGGGCGAGTCCGTCGAGGACATCCTCACCGACGCCATCCACGTGCTCGGCGAGAACATCCAGCTGCCCCGCGCCACCACCGTGGCCGCCGGCGGCGTTGCCACCTACATCCATGGTGGCGGCAAGATCGGCGTTGTCGTGACGTTCGACGTCGAGGGCATCGACCCCGCTTCCGAGGGCTTCCAGACCTATGGCCGCGACGTTGCCATGCAGGTTGCCGCTGCTTCCCCGGTTGCCGCTACGCGCGAGTCCGTGCCGGCCGAGGTTGTCGAGCACGAGAAGGCCATCTACAAGGCCCAGGCTGCTGAGTCCGGCAAGCCCGAGAACATCCAGGAAAAGATGGCCACCGGCCGCCTGGAGAAGTTCTACAAGGAGAACTGCCTGACCGAGCAGGCCTTCGTCAAGAACCCCGACCAGACCGTGAACCAGTACACCGAGGAGGCTGCCAAGAACCTCGGCGGCTCCATCAAGGTGACCGGCTTCGTGCGCTGGGCTCTCGGCGAGACCGCGTAAAGCTGCAAGCTTTTCGGAACGCAGATACCGTTTGCTTTCATCGTGAAGGCCCGCCGCGTGCGGGCCTTCGCTTTATAATGGGCTTTCGCAATCATTTACGCACAAGGGGGACGTTCCATGGCTGAGAAAGAAATCATCGTTGTCGAAGGCAACAACGCCCTTGCTGGAGAAGTTCAGGTTTCCGGCGCGAAAAACTCGGCGCTGAAGCTTATTGCCGCGGCCATTTTGGGCCAGGGGAAATCCACGCTGCACAACGTGCCGTATATCAGCGACATCGTTGTCATGTCCGAAGTGCTCGAGTGCCTTGGCGCAACCGTTGAGCGCACCGATCACACCATGACCATCGACACCACGGCGGTGGAGTCGCGCGAAACGCCTTACGAGCTGGTGTCGAAGATGCGCGCCAGCATCAGCGTGCTCGGGCCGCTTATCGCGCGCTTCGGGCAGGCGTGCGTTGCCATGCCGGGCGGCTGCCAAATCGGTGCCCGCAAAATCGACATGCACCTGGTGGGCCTGGAAGCGCTTGGCGTGGAATTCAACATCGACCACGGCTACCTGAACGCCCATACGCCCAACGGCCTGCACGGGGCCGAGGTGTCGCTGGAGTTCCCCAGCGTTGGCGCCACGGAAAACTGCTTGATGGCTGCTATCACCGCACAGGGCCACACGCTCATCGAGAATGCGGCGCGCGAACCGGAAATCGTCGATTTGGCGAACATGCTCAACGCTATGGGCGGCAAGGTTACCGGTGCCGGCTCATCGATCATCGAAGTGGAAGGCGTGCCGCTTGAAAGCCTGCATCCCTGCGAGCACACCACGGTGGGCGACCGCATCGAGGCCGGAACGTTTCTGGCCGGCGGCGCGCTGACGGGCGGACCCGTCACGGTGCGCGGCATCGACCCGTCGTATCTGCACATGGCCATCATGAAGCTGCGCGCCATGGGGTGCACGGTGGAGACGGGCGATAATTGGGTGCGTTGCAGCCGCACGCAGCCGCTGCAGCCTACCGATATCCAAACGCTTCCGCACCCGGGTTTCCCCACCGACTTGCAGGCGCAGTTCATGCTGCTGTGTGCGCTTGCCCACGGCACGTCCATGGTTACGGAAAACGTGTTCGAGAACCGCTTCATGTTCGCAAGCGAGCTTGCGCGCATGGGTGCCGACATCACCATTGAGGACCATCATGCGCTCGTGCGCGGCGTCAGCGGCCTGCAGGGCACCGACGTGTCGTCCACCGACCTGCGCGCCGGCGCTGCGCTGGTGCTTGCCGGCATTGTTGCCGAAGGCGAAACGCGCGTGCACAACATCAAGCACATCGACCGCGGCTACGAGGACTACTGCGGCAAGCTTGAGCAGCTTGGCGCGAACGTCACGCGTCGTCGTTTGGGCGCCTCGCGCGAATAATCCCAGGTGGTGCCATGGTTAGGAAACGCAAGGACATCACGCAAATCAATTCGAAGCTCACGTCGCGGCGCATGCGCAGCGCTACGCTTGGCACGCATGTGCCCAAGGCGCGCCCGGCGCACATGAACGCCGACCAGGTGGGGTTTTCCAGCCCGCGGCGCCAAAAGCGCGCACAGCGCGGCTATGTGTCCAACGTCATGCCGGGCGCCACGGGTCCGCGCAGCGGCGGCGGGTACGCGGGGCGCCTGGAGTTTTCCCCCGGCCAGAAGCGCCGCACGTGGGGGCGCAGGGTAGGCGTTGCCGTAGCGGTGGTGGCGCTGCTTGCGGCCGTGGCTTACGGTGTGTGGTCGTTCACGCTTACGGGAAACCTCAACGACAAGCTGGCGTTGAAAAACTCCGACGCGGCCAGCGCGCTTGTTGCGGCGAAGTCGGGCGATCCGTTCTATACGCTTGTGGTGGCCGAGCTCGACACGCCCGGCATGCCCAATTCCGCCGACGGCCCCGATGCGCTTGCGCTTGTACGCACCGACGCGTCCGGCAAAAACGCCACCATCGTGTCCATTCCCTGCGACGTGCAGGTGTCGCTGAAAGACGGCAAGTACTACCCGTTGCGCGAAGCGTCCGTGCGCGAAAGTGACGCATCGCTGGTCAGTGCCGTGGCGAACTTCGCCGATGTCAGCATCGCGCACGTTGTCAGGATCGACGCCGCAGGCTTGACGCAGCTGGTCGATGTGCTTGGCGGCGTTGACGTGACGCTTCCCGAAGAAGTGGACGACCCGGCCGCCGGCAGCGTGTACCTGCCCGCCGGGCAGCAAACGCTTACGGGCGAAGGCGCTGTCACGCTGGCGCGCGCCACGAACTTCCAGCAGCCGCGTCAAACGCAGGCGGAAAACCAGCAGCTTTTGCTCACCGCGGTGGCGCAGCGTTTGGTGGCCAGCGGCAAGTCGGGCTTGGTCGGTCTGCTTGACCAGCTCAACGGCGCGTTCCAAACGGATATGAGCTCGAACGACGCTCTGTCGCTTGCCGAAAGCCTGAAAGGTCTCACGCCCGATGCCGTGCAATGCGGGCTGGTGCCCGGCTACGTCACGCAAAGCGACGGGCAGGACGTCTACGCTGTGTCGAATTCGTCGTGGTCTACCATGATGGACCGCGTCGATGCAGGTCAGGCGCCCGCTGAAGCGCAGCAGGCCGCCACCACCGATCCCGGCAGCTTCTCCATCACCGTGCGCAACGGCGGAGGCATCACGGGGGCGGCGGCGTCCATGCAGCAAACGCTCACGTCGAAGGGCTTCAACGTGACGGAAACGGGCAACACCGACGCGTCCGTGTACAACGAGACGCTGGTCATCTACAACGCCAGCGACACCGAGCCCGCCGCGCAGACGGTGCTCAACGCCATGGGCGTTGGCCGCTTGGTGCAAAACAGCGGGTCGTACACGTTCAACACCGATGTGCTGGTTATTCTCGGTAAGGATTGGAAGCCGGCAGCGTAGGCCCCAAGCGGGCGCCGCGCTGTGGTAGAATCGCGAAGAAGAACGCTAACCATACGATGAAGGAGATTCCCATGGTTGAGAAGAACGACGTTGCAGCAGTGCTCGAGCTCATCCGCCCCAGCCTGCAGGCCGACGGCGGCGACGTGAAGCTCGTCGACGTTGACGCCGAAGGCGTTGTGACCGTCGAGCTGCAGGGCGCTTGCAAGGGCTGCCCCATGTCCCAGATGACGCTGGCCAACGGCGTGGAGCGCATCCTGAAGGAGCGCGTGCCGGGCGTTACGCGCGTTGTGCCTGCAATGATGTAATCACGGGAAAAGCAGGCGGGGAAGAGGTAGTGCAATCATGAAATGTTGGGAGCTGCGTGGCTGCTATGATGACGAGGAAATGAACTCGCGTTGCCCGCACAATATCCCCGGCGAGCCTTGTCCTGCCGACTGCCACTTCGCCGCCTGCTTCCGTCCTACGCACGTTGTCTGCTCGGATTTCGCCAAGCTGCTGAATCCCGAGCGCGATTTCGACGCGGCGGCAAAAGAAATTTGCCGCTTCTGCGAGTTTTTCCTTGAGCGGGGCCCTGCCACGTCGCAGCGCACCGCAGGAGAGGCTGCGCGCCAGGGCAACCCGAACCGGTTTTTGCTCTAGCGCAAGCTACGTCAGGAAGAGGTGGCTTTCATGAAATCACATGCTTCTTGCCCGCGTTGCAAGGGCCACAATCTTGACCTGACGTCCTATGAAGCCGTGATGGTGCTTCGGCCCGACTTGGCGTTGTTCACCGTAACGTGCCCGCAATGCGGCTCGAAGGTGTCTTTGCTGCATCCTATTCCGCCGGCGCTTCGTGAAGAGGTGCGGTTTGCTGCCATCGAGGTGGGGGCAGGCGGTCTGAACTAAGGTATGCTTTATCTCCGTGCATCCAATCTGATGAAACGGAGAACCCCTCATGCTCAACAACATATATCAGATGCTCGACCCGGTGGCGTTTTCGCTCGGGCCCTTCAGCGTGCGCTGGTACGGCTTGGCGTACGTCATGGGCTTCGTCTGCGCGGCGCTGGTGCTGTGGCGCGTGGCGAAGCGTTGGCGCGTGCGCGTGGACACTGACAGCCTGCTCACCATCATGCTGTGCGTCATCATCGGCGTCATCATCGGCGGCCGACTTGGCTATGTGCTGGTATACGGCGACGGCTACTATTTCGCGCATCCCGCCGAGGTCTTGGCGTTCAGCCACGGCGGCATGAGCTTCCACGGCGGGCTTATCGGCGCGTTGCTGTCGGGCATCGTGGCGGCGCACGTCACGAAAATCCCGTACCTCACCCTAGCCGACATGGGCTGCATCGCCGCGCCTATCGGGCTGTTCTTCGGCCGTTGCGCGAACTTCGTGAACGGCGAGCTGTGGGGCGCGCCCACCGATGCGGCGTGGGGCGTGGTGTTCGGCGGCTCGGCGGGCATGATGCCGCGTCATCCTTCTCAGCTGTACGAAGCGCTGCTTGAGGGCGTGCTGCTGTTCATCGTGCTGTACGCGCTGTCCCGCAAATGCCCGCCGCGCCCGCAGGGCACGTTTCTGGGCGTGTTTTTGATCGGCTACGGCATCTGCCGCTTCCTTGTTGAATTCGTGCGCCAGCCCGATGCGCAAATCGGCTATTTGTGGGGCGGATGGCTGACCATGGGCCAGGTGCTCAGCGCTCCGCTGGTCATCGTGGGCGTTTGCGTGCTCATATATGCCGTTCGCGCAAAAAAGCCGCAACAGGGGCTTCCCGAAATGGTACACAATTAGTATCATATAGATATGCAACGAACCGATGGCGAAGATGTAACGAATTCGCAAAGGTTGCCGCACGTGCGGCACGGGCGGTTCGCAGCGTTTCTATACTAGTTGGCGAGGACGCCGTCGGGGCGCCTTCGCAGACCGAGAGGGGTTTTCCATGGACGTCAAATTCTTCAAGTGCATGCATTGCGGCAACGTTGTCGTGAAGGTGTTCGACCAGGGCGTGCCGGTTGTGTGCTGCGGCGAGAACATGGTCGAGCTGCACGCCAACGACACGGATGGCGCGCGCGAGAAGCATGTGCCGCAGGTCACCGTCGACGGCGCCACCGTCACCGTGAAGGTTGGCGAAGTTGCCCATCCCATGACCGAGCCGCACTTCATCACCATGATCGTGCTGGTCACGGAAAAGGGCTACCAGATTGCGCCGCTTACGCCCTCCGACGCTCCCGAGGCCACGTTCGCCGTTGCCGAAGGCGACAAGCCGGTGCGCGCCTACGAGTACTGCAACCTGCACGGCCTGTGGGTCGCTGAAATCTAGCAGCTGCGCGGGCGCTGCCCTTGCATGCAAAGCAATCGAAAACGAGCCTGTCGCCACATCGGCGGCAGGCTCGTTTTGCGGTATAGTCGATGCGCAGAAACGAAATGCCGCGAAAGCGCCAGGGGAGGGAACCATGGCAAAACGAACGAAGATCGTCTGCACGCTCGGGCCGGCCGTCGACGACGAGTCGAAGCTGCGCGCAATGATAGCGGCGGGCATGGACATCGCCCGCTTCAACTTCAGCCACGGAACGCACGAGGAGCACGCGCGCCGTATGGACCGTTTGCGCCGCGTGCGCGCCGAGATGGCCAGTCCGTGCGCTATCTTGCTTGACACGAAGGGCCCCGAGATTCGCACGGGCCTGCTTGCTGGGCACCAACCCGTGCAGCTTGCGGCGGGGCAGCGCTTCACGTTCACGGAAGCTGACGTGGAGGGCACAAGCAGCATCGTGTCGCAGAATTGTCCGGGGCTTGCCAGCGCGCTTGAGCCCGGTGCTTCCATCCTTGTGGACGACGGCATGATCGAGTTTTCAGTCGACGCCATCGAAGGCACCGACATCCACTGCACCGTGCGCAACGCAGGCACGCTTGGCGAGCGCAAGTCCATCAACATTCCGGGTACCTCCGTACCGCTGCCGGCCATGACCGAGCAGGACAAGCAGGACCTGCTGTTCGGTATCCAGCAACAGGTCGATTTCGTGGCGGCGTCGTTTATCCGCGACGCGGCGGGCGTGCGGGAGCTGCGCGCGTTTCTGGATGACAACGGCGGTACCGGCATCATGCTGCTGTCGAAGATCGAATGCTCCGAGGCCGTCGAGCACATCACAGAAATCATAAACGCTTCGGACGGCATCATGATTGCCCGCGGTGACCTGGGTGTGGAGGTGCCGCCGTACAAGGTGCCGCACATCCAGAAGGAAATCATCCGTCTTTGTAACCGCGAGTCGAAGCCGGTCATCACCGCCACGCAGATGCTGGAATCCATGATCGTGAACCCGCGTCCTACCCGCGCCGAAGTCGGCGACGTGGCCAACGCCATCTACGACGGCACGGACGCGGTCATGCTGTCGGGCGAGACGGCGGCGGGCAAATACCCCGTGCAGGCGGTGGAGATGATGGCGCGCGTGGCCGAGGCCAGCGAACCGTACCTGTTCGACGAGCGTATGCCCGATCGTTCGCGCGACCGCGCGCGCGTGGCGCTTGCCGTTGGCATCGCCGCGGTGCAAACGGCCGAAACCATCAACGCGTCGTGCATCGTGGCGCCTACGCTTTCGGGCCACACGTCGCGCTTGGTGTCGAACCTGCGTCCGCGCACGCCTATCTATGCCGTTACCACGTCCGAGCGCGTCATGCGCCAGCAGCAGATTCACTGGGGCGTCACGCCCATGCTCGGCGACGTGCAGGGCGACATGGCGCACGTTGTGGAAAACGCGCGCCGCGCTATCGTGGAAAACGGTTACGCGCATCCCGGAGACGTTGCGGTGGTCACGGCGGGTGATGTGGCCACCAGTCCCATGGTGTCGCATGCGCGCGAAGGCGCCGAAGGTGACGTTGCTGCAACGAACGTGATGTACGTGGTGCAGATTCGCCCCGAGGCGCGTTAGAGTATCGTTAGCTTGCCGGTGTGCTTTGCCTGCGGGCCGGCACAACACGTTGAAAGGTTTGAACATGGGATTTTTCGATAACGCTCAAGATATGCTGGGCCGTGGCGCCAGCGCTGCGCAGGGCGTGCTTGACAAGGGCGTTTCCGCTGCGAAAGGCGCGGTTTCGGGCGTGGCCGTCGAGCAGCAGCTTGTCATGAAGAACCTTGTGCGCCTGTGCGCCGATGGATGGGCCGCCGGTTGGCACCAGGGCTTCGACGGGGCCGCGACCGTGCGCTTGGACGACGCCGAAGTTGCTCCGTGCCGCCCGTTTTTCTACGACAACCCCTCAAGCTGGGTCAGCATGGGCGTACAGGACGTTCGCCTGGCCGGCGCGTTCATTGCCACCACGGGCTTGCGCACGTCCATGCGCAACGTGGCGCATGACCCGGCGCGCAACATCGGCATCGTCGAGATCAACGAGCAGGGCGACGCCTGGCGCATCGTGTGGGGCCTGAAGGATGGCGGCGTGCCCACGGCGGCGTTCCCGCAGCATTTCGCCGCGCACGCACAGCACCGCGTCGTGTACAGCTGCGTGCCCGCTAACGTGGCGGCCGCGCGCCTGCTGCTGCCGGGCGACGCTGCCGCGGTGACGAAGGCGCTGTGGAGTGCGCTTCCGCAGGCCATGGCAGTGGTTCCTAACGGCGTTGCGCTGCTTGACGCGCCTGCGTTGGCGGTCGGCGATGTGGCGGCGGCACTTGATGTGCGCAGCGCCGCTGTGCTGTCGGACGGCGGTGTGGTGGTTGCTGGCTTGACGTGCGATGATGCGTTCGCCACTGCGCAGGCGCTCGACAAGGCCGCGGGCGTCTATGTTGCGGCGCGCGCCGCGAACGCGGGCTCCGACCGCTTCGCCGGCGCCCCGTCGGCCGAGCAGCTCCTCGCGTGGGCGAAGGCGCACGGCGTCAACGTCGACGAAAGCCTGCTTGCGTAAGCGCGGCCTATCCGCATACTTGCGATTCTCAAGCGCCTGCGTCCTGCATCATTGCGGGACGCAGGCGCTTTTCGCTTTGTTCTCCGCACGCACTCCCATGCGTGCTACGTTCGTGCTGCGGGGCTTGCATGCAGCTGCTCTTTGCCATCGGGCGTTTTCTCCCTGTGCCCCTGGCCACCCAAAATGGGTCGTATTCCATTCCAAGGATAACTGACCGTTGACAACGTCTGGCGCCCTTCGTACCATCCCACTCATGTAAAGGTTGCGTAAAGCGGGAATTCTGCACCCGCTTTGTCGGCGATGACAGCGGCCTTCGTATCAGCGCGCAATCGCGCATTCATTCTGCACCCAGCATAACGAAATGGCGGCCGTACGGCTGCTGGCTTTCGTATGCCCTGGTGCCCGTCTTCCTTGGAAGGGGAAAGCAATGGCAAAACAAGCACTGAAGAAAAAGCCGCTTGCCCGCGGCATCCTGGCCGCAGTCATGGCGGCGGCGCTCGGCTGCGGCCTTCTGGCCGGCTGCTCGTCGAACAACGCTTCCACGCAGCCTGCCGACAACAAGTCCGCATCCACCGAGCAGGCCTCCGACGAGTTCCAGTCCAACATCATGTTCTGCGGCTCCACGTCGGCCTACCCGATCATCTCGTCGCTGGCCTCTTCGTTCACCGACCAGTACGAAACGTGGAACAAGGTTAACACCAGCTTCCCCGAGAAGAACATCTCCATCTACGTTGCCCCGGGCGGCTCGGGCGTTGGCGTCAGCGCGCTTGAGGAAGGCACGTGCGACTTCGGCATGGTTGCCCGCACGCTGAAGGACTCCGAGAAGGAAAAGCTTGGCGACTACAAGGAATACGAGATCGCCAAGGACGCGCTGACCGTTTCCGTCAACGCCGAGAACCCCATCGTCGGCACCGTTGACGATATGTCCACCGACACCATCCGCAAGATCTTCGCCGGCGAAATCACCACGTGGGACCAGGTCGACGCAAGCCTGCCCGCTGAGCAGATCCAGGTATACATCCGCGACCTGTCCGGTGGCGCTTACGAGGTGTTCCAGAAATCCGTCATGGGCGATTCGAAGGTCACCGACGCTGCCACGCAGTCCGCTTCCATGACCGAGCTGGCCACGAACATCGCGAACAACAAGTGGGCTATCGGCTATGCCGGCTTCGGCGCCTACAACAAGGCTAACGCCAACGGCACGAAGCTTGTGGCCATGAAGGTCGACGGCGTGGAGGCCACCGAGGCCAACATCGTTTCCGGCGACTACAGGATCCAGCGTCCCGTCATGTTCGTGGGCGTTGGCGAGCCCACCGACTCCGAGCAGGCCTTCATCGACTACATCTACTCCGATGCCGGCATCAAGGCCATCGAGTCGAACGGCTACATCCCGTCGTTCACCGCGAAATAGGTTTTGGCGCGCACAGCCATGCCTATGACGAAAACGGTCCGCGCCCGCAGGCGCTGCGCGGACCTTGTGCAGAATAGTTTGGTTGCGACGCTCGCGCTTGCGGGCGTCGCCGCGCTTGCGGCAGTGCTTGTCACCGTGGCGGTGCAAGGTTGGCCCATCGTCTCCGAGGTGGGCCTTTCGGCGTTCTTGCTCGGCAACAGCTGGATGCCCGTCGATTTCGGCACGGGCGCTAGCTTCGGCATCGCGAACTTCATTGCCGGCTCGGTGGCCGTTTCCGTGCTGGCGCTGGCATTGGCGCTGCTGGTGGCCATCGGGTGCGCGTTGTTCTTGTCGTGCGCGGCGGGGCCTGCGCTTCGTGCGGCGCTGTGCAGCGCCATCGACCTGCTTGCGGGCATCCCCTCGGTGGTGTACGGCTTCGTGGGCCTTGAAGTGGTTTCGAAGGCGTTCATCGAAGCGGGCCATCCGTCGGGCAACTGCGTGCTGGCCGCCGGCATCGTGCTTGCCGTCATGGTGCTGCCGTTCATGGTGTCGTCCATGACCGAGTCCATGCTGGCCGTGCGCCAGCGCTACCTTGCCGCATCGCTGAACCTGGGCGTGGGGAAGTGGTACGGCGTGTATGCCGTGGTGCTGCCCGTGTCGCTGCGGCTGCTGTGGCCGTCGGTCATGATGGCGTTCGCGCGTGCCATGGGCGAGACCATGGCCGTCATGATGGTGGTGGGCAACGCGAATCTGTTCCCCGAGCTGTTGGGCAAGGGCGAAACCATCGCGTCGCTTATCGCGCTTGAAATGGGCACGGCCGCGGCGGGCAGCACGCATATGCATGCCCTGTTCGCCGCCGGGTTCGTGCTGCTGGCCATCGTGCTTGCCGTCGATGCGGTAACGGCTTGGGCGCAACACCGACTTGCGCGCCGCGCTTCCCGCGGCGTGCGCGGCGGCCGTTGGGTGCTCGGGCGCGCCGGCGCGTGCCTTGCGCGCGGGTGGGCCTGGGCGGGCATGGCCGTAGTTGCCGGCTGCATCGTGTTTTTATTCGCGTACGTGTTCAGCCAAGGCGCTGGCTGCATTTCGTGGGAGTTCATCACGCAAAGCCCGTCGGGCGCTATCTTGGGCACGGAGGGCGGCATATCCCCCGCCATTGTCGGAAGCGCCTGGTTCACGGCAACGGCGCTGGTCATTGCCGTGCCGTTGGCGCTGGCCCTTGCCGTCTACCGCGTGTTTTTGTGCCGCAAGCCTGCCGTGGGGCGCGCCGTGGGGCGCGTCATATCCGTGGCGGCCGGCGCTCCGTCCATCGTCATGGGCCTGTTCGCCTACGCCGTGCTGGTGCGCGATGCCGGCCTTGGCCGCTGCGTGCTGGCCGGCGGCGTGGCGCTGGCGCTTATGATCATCCCGTTCATCGAGGTACGCGTGGAAAAGGCTCTGCGCGAGGTGCCTGCCGAGCTGGTGACCTCGGCCTATGCGCTGGGATGCACGCGCTCGTACGTGGTGCGCACGCTGGTGCTGCCGTATTGCCGCGGCGAGGTGCTTGGCGCGGTGGTGCTTGGCGCCCTGTACGCCCTTGGCGCGGCGGCCCCGCTCATCTTCACGGGCGGCGTGGCGTTCGCCCCGGTTCCTACCGGCATCGACCAGCCCGCCATGTCGCTGCCGCTGCACCTGTACCTCATGCTTGCGCAGGGCACCACCATTCCGCAGGTGTACGCCACGGCGTTCGTGCTCATGGCGTTGGTGCTGGCTTGCAACCTGGCCGTTTCGGCATATGCCCAGATAAGGAGAAGGCGATGGATGAAATCGTAAGCGAAGGCGAAATCAGCGCCGCCTGCTCGAAGGTGGCCGGCGAAGCCGTATTCGCGCAAGGTTCGCGGGCGCTTGAGGTTGCCGGCCTGCAGGCATGGTACGGCGACCGTCACGTGCTCAAAGACGTGTCGTTCACCGCGCGCACGGGGCGCATCCTGGCTATCATCGGACCGTCGGGCTGCGGAAAATCCACGCTGCTAGCGTGCCTGAACCGCTCCATCGAACTGGCCGAAGGCGCCCGATGGTCCGGTCAAGTGCGCCTTGCAGGTGTGCCTACGCAGGGTTGGACGGCCGACAAGGTGCGCGAACGTGTGGGGCTTGTCATGCAGAAGCCCACGCCGTTTCCGTTCTCGGTTGAGCGCAATATTATCTACGCGCTGCGCAACCGCGGCGTGCGCAAGCGCGCTCAGCTTTCCGCTGCCGTCGAGCAGCAGCTGCGCGCGGTGGGTCTGTACGACGAGCTGGCTGGAGATGTGCGCCGCAGCGCGCTTGAGCTTTCGGGCGGCCAGCAGCAGCGCCTGTGCATCGCGCGCGCCCTGGCGGTCGAACCAAGCGTGCTGCTGCTCGACGAGCCGTGCAGCGCGCTTGACATCGCCAGCACGTCGGCGATCGAGGACGTGCTGCGCCGCGCAGCGAAAACGTGCGCCATCGTCATTGTCACCCACAACCTTGCCCAAGCGCGCCGCCTCGCCGACGACGTCGTATGCATGAGCGGCGGGGAAGTGGCGTGGGAAGGCGCGGTCGACGAGTTGTTCGAGCGCCAGTACAACACCGTGCTGCGTCCGCTGTACGGATCCGACTTACTATAAAAGCATGCGTTCGCACCGTTGAAAAGCGCCCGCAACCTGGCTTGTGTGCAGGTTGTGGGCGCTTTCCGTTTCGCGAAGTTTTCCTTGAACGCCCCTCGAAACGCACGTATAATATCCAGTTGCGTCTGGTGACTTATGGATACACCCGGGCGCGTGGATTGACGGAGTCGGTGCGTTCGGCCTCAAACGAGCGTGCTTGGGCAATCGCCATATCCACATCTGTAGGAAGGATCTCCGGTGCATGGTGAGGCATGCGAGCGGAAATCCAGATGGAAAGGTTTGAAATGGGAGTCAAACAGTACAGGCCGACTAGCCCCGGTCGTCGCTTCCAGACGGTTTCGGACAAGGCCGAAATCACCTGCGACAAGCCGGAAAAGTCCCTGCTTGCGCCGCTGAACAAGAAGGCGGGCCGCAACAACCACGGTCACATCACCGTCCGTCATCAGGGCGGCGGCGTGAAGCGTCGTTACCGCATCATCGATTTCAAGCGCAACAAGGACGGCGTGCCTGCAAAGGTCGCTACCATCGAGTACGACCCGAACCGCTCCGCTCGTATCGCTCTGCTGCACTACGTTGACGGCGAGAAGCGCTACATCCTTCACCCGAAGGGCCTGAAGGTCGGCGACATGGTCGTCAGCGGTTCCGACGTGGACATCAAGCCCGGCAACGCCATGCCGCTGGCAAGCATCCCCGTCGGTACGCTCATCCATGCTGTTGAGCTGCAGCCTGGCCGCGGCGCCGCTCTGGCCCGCTCCGCCGGCACCAGCATCCAGCTGATGGGCAAGGAAGGCAAGTACGCAATCCTGCGTATGCCGTCCTCCGAAATGCGTCGCGTGCTGCTCACCTGCCGTGCAACCATCGGCGAGGTTGGCAATGCCGAGCACTCCAACATCACGATCGGCAAGGCCGGCCGTAATCGTTGGCGTGGCA